>OGLF01001273.1_pt1 | contig 14412 bp, 10 predicted proteins | sample 1572701 | NCBI WGS metagenome assembly OGLF01 (sample SAMEA2581910, study PRJEB24529) | metagenome | biome: Human gut stool | place: China | collected 2011 | reverse complement strand
ACGGCGGAGAACATCAGCGAGCAGTATTACGACACGCAGTCGCGTCTCGAAACAGCGCAGATCAAACTTGAGCGGCTGCAGGAGCTTTTGAAAAAAGCTGAGAGTATGGAGGATATCATCACCATCGAGTCCGCCATCTCGGAGACGGAGTACGAGATCGAGGACCTTTCCGGCACGATGCGGCATTACGACGCACTGGTGGACTATGCGGCCGTTACGCTCGAATTGAGCGAGGTCTATCGTCTCTCCGGTACGGAGGATGCGCCGAAGAGCTTTGGCGAAAAGCTTGCCAATGCCTTTACCGACGGCCTTGCCGCCACGGGACAGGCGCTGGAGGACTTTGCGGTGTGGCTGGCCTACAGCTGGCTGGATATTCTGATCTTCGCGGCGGTCGTGTTTGCGGCCGTGAAGCTCATCACCCGCCTGCGCCGGGGAAAGAAGCTGCCGAAGCTCGGCAGGAAAAAGAAAAACGCGGACGCTTCCGCAGATGAAACGAAAACGGAGGAATAAACCATGAACATCATCTGGCTGGGCCATTCCTGTTTTGTGGTCGAGAGCGCGGGCTGGCGCGTCGTGCTCGACCCCTACTATGTAGAGACGTATCCTGCGCTGCACATCGAGGCGGACGAGGCGCTGTGCTCGCACGGCCACCGCGACCACGCCTTTTTGGAGGCGGTGACGCTCTCGGGGCGTGATAAATCGGAAAGCCCGTTCACGGTTGAGACGGTTTCGACGTTCCACGACGATAAGGGCGGAACGCTTCGCGGGGAGAACACCATCCACATCCTGCGCGCCGAGGGAGTGACGCTTGTGCACTGCGGCGACCTCGGCCATGAGCTGAGCAAGAAGCAGCTCGCGACGGTCAAGGGCTGCGACGCGCTGCTGATCCCCGTCGGCGGGTATTACACGATCGACGCGAAGACGGCGAAAAAGGTCGCGGACGCGATCGCGCCGCGCGTGCTCGTGCCGATGCACTACCGCTTCGGCGCGCACGGCTACCCTGAGATCGGCACACTCGATGAATTTCTGGCGCTGTATGAGGCAAAGAAGATCCACAAACTTAATGGGAACTCTTTCGAGCTGACGAAGAACGCACCTGCGGGCGTCATCGTGCCGCGATTTGCCGAATAAGAGAAGAAATGCAAGAGCCGCCCGTTTAGGGCGGCTTTTGCTGTATAAAGCCCTTCTTTCCCGCGTAGACTATAGTGCTTGCCCGGCTTGACCGGGGCGGAAAGGGAGGACGGAGCATGAAACGGGAGCTGCGCCGATGGGAGATTGTCGGCTTTATCGCAACTGGCCTTTTCGGGACGCTGCTGCACTTTGTGTACGAATGGACGGGCGGGAATCGCGTGATCGCGGCGTTTTCGGCGGTCAACGAGTCGACCTGGGAGCACATGAAGCTGTTGTTTATCCCGTTTCTCGTGTTCACGGTGGTGGAGTTTATTGTGTTTTCCGAGGCGTTCCGGAACTTCTTCGCCGTCAAGGCGGCGAGCATCTTGCTGGGCCTTGTCTCGATTCCGGCGCTTTTCTACACGCTGACGGGAATGCTCGGCAAGCTCCCCGACTGGGTGAACATCACGATCTTCTTCCTCGCCGACGCGCTGCTGTACTTTCTGAGTTACCGCCTGCTGACCGATGGCGCGCTGCGCGGGGGCGCGATGCAGCTCATCGGCTTTGTACTTCTGTGGGCGCTGCTGTTCGCGTTCGTCTGGTTCACGTACCGCCCGCTGCACCTGCCGCTCTTTTTAGACCCCGTGAGCGGGTGCTACGGACTGGAAACACCGTGTTAAAAAAGGCCCTGCCGAGAAATCAGCAGGGCCTTTACAGTTTCTATACAAATAGTATATTTTGCAGAGCTTCTGCAAAATGCGTGTGCAGAAAGGCTCTTGTGATTCGGCAGAACGGCAAAAATAAAAATCAGCAGACATGACGGAAGTTGCGAAAAGCCGTCAAAGTAGCCGCGTTCCCGACAGAATCCGCCGCGATGCGGCAATGTTTGATCGAAACTGACAGATTAACATAATAAATTCAATAAAGAGATTCTACGGTGAGTTATCCACAGTTTCCACAGAGTTTTCCACACAAGCGGATTTCTCAAAATCCCCTGATTTGACAGGGAAAAATTGATTTGATTTCCGCGGAGTGGAAAACATACTGTGCAGATAGGCGTGTGTCGAAATTTACATAATTCTGAAATTGGAAAATTTATGGCAGAACAGAAATTCGATTTGTTACCATAATCGTGGAATTATGCAAGATGGAATAGACTCCTTGCAGTCTGCAAGGGAGAGCAGCGCCGCGGGCGCTGCACGAGGCAAAGGGGGATACTCTCTTTCACAAAAGAGAGTATCCCCCTTTAAATCCCCCGAGAGAAAGGTTTACATTGCAAGCGAGCAGCTCGAAGAGCTGCAATGCTTGCCGATTGCACTGCCCTGATCGCGGCGTTGCCGCGTTTAGTGTTGCTAGACGATTTGGCCTGCTCCTATTATCCGCTGCCGCTCTGCCCATCTTGTGGGAGTGCACAGTAATTTCCGTCTATCGCCAGTCCCTACAATGCGGCGAGCGCAGCAATGCCGCATTCCGCAAGCAGTCTGCCGCCGAGAAAACGTCACTCGCGCCTCACGATAGTAAGGCGCGGTTGCTACTGGTAACGAGTAGTAGGGGTTCATGGCGAAGCCATGTACACCGCACTTACTTTGCGCAGCGCGTGCAGTTCTTCGAGCTACAAACTGCCAATGTGCGGGGTCAAGGGGCAAGGCCCCTTGCGTTCTCTTGGGGGATCTAAAGGGGGCCATTCTCTCACGTGAGAGAATGGCCCCCTTTAACGCACCCCTGCACGGTGCAGGGGAATAAGAACCAGCGCTGCCGCGCTGTAAACCCTCAGACGATAGGATCGTCAATATCTCTCGTCGCATACGCGTTCAGCGCCCAATCCGCCCGCGCGCCGGCGAGATACTCATAATACCCCTGTGCGCCGATCATCGCGCCGTTGTCACCACAGAGCTTGAGCGGCGGCATGTAGAGCCGGTAGCCGTGCTTTCGGCACTCCTTTTCGAGCTCTGCGCGGATGAACGAGTTCGCGGCGACACCGCCCGCGGCGACGAGCACCTTGCGCCCGCTCTGCTGCATGGCGAGCATGGCGCGAGGGACGAGCTCGTCGACGACGGCCTGTGTGAAGTCGCGTGCGAGCGCCGCACGGTCGAGCTGCTTTCCCGTCTGCTCGGCGTTGTGGGCAAGGTTTACGACGGCGGTCTTGAGGCCCGAAAAGCTCATATCGAGAGGGCACCCGTCAATCTTCGCGCGCGGCAGCTCGTAGACGCCGCCCTCGCTCTCGTGGGCGAGCTTGTCCATCGCCGCGCCGCCGGGGTAGGGAAGGCCGAGCACGCGCGCGGCCTTGTCAAAGCACTCGCCCGCCGCATCGTCACGCGTCGCGCCGAGAAGGTGAAAGTCCGTGTAGTCGCGCACATCGACGATGAGCGTGTTGCCGCCGGACATGCACAGCGCCAGAAACGGCGGCTCAAGCTCTGGGAACGCTAAGTAATTCGCGGCGATGTGGCCGCGGATGTGGTGCACAGGGATGAGCGGCACGTTCAGCGCGTAGGCCGCGCTCTTGGCAAAGTTCAGCCCCACGAGCACCGCGCCGATCAGACCCGGCGCGTAGGTCGCGGCCACGGCGTCGATGTCTTTTTTCTCGACGCCCGCCTCCTTGAGCGCCTGATCGGTCAGCGCGGCGATGGCCTCGATGTGCTTACGCGACGCGATCTCCGGCACAACGCCGCCGTAGAGCGCGTGCAGGTCGGCCTGCGACGCGATGGCGTCGGAGAGAATTTTTCGTCCGTCCTCGACGACCGCGACGGCGGTTTCGTCGCAGGAGGACTCGAAAGCGAGAATTTTCATTGCTGCGCCTCCGCTTCTGCCGCGCCGAATTCCTTCGTCATGATGATGGCGTCCTCTTTCGGGTGGTCGTAGTAGTTTTTGCGGCGGCCCTCGCCGCGGAAGCCGCGGCTGCCGTACAGCGCGATGGCGGCATAGTTGCTCTCACGCACCTCAAGCGTCAAGAACGCAAGGCCGCTGCCCTCGGCGAAGCGGATAAACACGTCGAGAAGCTGCCCCGCCACACCGCCGCGACGGCAGTCGGGGCGGACAGCCATCTTGGTGATGCAGCCCTCGTCCACGACGGCGAGCAGCCCCGCGTAGCCGACGACGCTGCCGTTTTCTGCATCCAGCGCGACTAAGAAGGCCGAGCACGCGTTTTCAAGCTCCTCTGCGAGCATGTTGCGCGACCAGGGGTTCGAGAAGCATGTGCGCTCAAGCTCGGCAACGTCATTCAAATATTCGTTCGTCATCGGCACGATGCGGACTTTTTTCTTTAACTGTTCCATTGGTTTCCTCCGGTCATTTGGCTTCCAGCCAGTTTTTGCCCCAGTGGGCCTCGGCGGTCAGGGGAACGGAGAGGTGCACTGCGCCCTCCATCTCCTCGGTGAGGAGCCGTGCGACCGTCTCCTTTTCCTCCTCCGGGCACTCGACGATGAGTTCGTCGTGCACCTGCAAAATGAGCTTTGCCTTTAAGTTTTCCTTGTGCAGCCGCTCGTCGACGCGCACCATTGCGAGCTTGATGACGTCCGCGGCTGTGCCCTGGATGGGCATGTTGCGCGCGACACGCTCGCCGAACGAACGGGTATTGAAGTTGCTCGCCGCCAGCTCGGGCAGCGCGCGGCGGCGGTGCATCAGTGTTTCGACATAGCCGCGCTCCTTCGCCTGCGCGACGACCTCGTCCATATAGCGGCGGATGCCGGGGAAGCGCTCAAAGTACGTCTCGATATATTCCTTCGCCTCGTACACCGGCACGCCGATGTCCTGCGCGAGCGAGAAGGCGGAAATGCCGTACACGATGCCGAAGTTGACGGCCTTCGCGTGCGAGCGCATCTGCTTGGTGACCTGATCGCTTGGCACGCCGAAGACCTGCGCGGCCGTGACGGTGTGGATGTCCTCACCGGTCAGAAACGCCTGCTTCATCGCCTCGTCATCCGCGATGTGCGCGAGCAGCCGCAGCTCGATCTGGCTATAGTCCGCGTCGACGAGCACGCAGCCGTCCGCGGGCACGAACATGCGGCGAAATTCGCTGCCGAGCTGCGTGCGCGTGGGGATATTCTGCAAATTCGGCTCGGTCGAGCTCAAACGGCCCGTCGCCGTGACGGTCATCTGGAAGCTCGTGTGGATGCGCCCGTCGGGCGCGATGACCTTCAAAAGCCCGTCGCAGTAGGTCGAGCGGAATTTCGCGTACTGGCGGTACTGCAAAACCTCTTCGACGATGGGATTCTCCCACCGGAGCTTTTCGAGCACGTCCGCGTTCGTCGACCAGCCGGTCTTCGTCTTTTTGCCGTGCGGGAGCTGCAAGCGTTCAAAGAGCACCTCGCCGAGCTGCTTGGGGGAGTTGATGTTGAACGGCCCGCCGGCCTCTTCATAGATGTGCTGCTCGAGCGTCTTGAGCTGCACTTCCATCTCGCTGCCGAAGGCCGCGAGAGCGTTCGCATCCACGCGCATGCCCGCGTGCTCCATGCGCGCGAGCACGGCGCAGAGGGGCAGCTCCACCTCATAATAGAGCTCGTGCAGCTCGCGCTTTTCAAGTTCGGGGGCAAAGGCCTCATACAGCGCATCGACGGCGCTGGTATAGACGTGGAACGCCGTCTCGGCCTCGGCCGTGTCGCCGAGCATCGAGAAAGCGTCTGGATCTAAGTGCTTCGGCTCGGCAAGCGTCTGGTGGAAGTAGGCGGCGAAGAGCGACGCGATATCGTACTTGCCCGCCGTCGCGTCGAGCAGGTACCCTGCGAGCGCGGTGTCAAAAATGAACCCTTCGATGGGAAGGTCGTTTTCGAGCAGCGTGCGCTGGAGGTCCTTGACGTTGTGGCTGACTTTCTTGATATCATCCGAGAACAGGGCGCGCAGCAGCGCGTTCCAGTCGCCCTCGTAGCGGCTGAAGTAGAACTCGGCAGAGACGGCGGTCGATTCGCCTGCAACGAAGTCGACGATCACGCCGGAAAGGTCCGGCAGCGCCAGCAGCGTCACGTGCTCCGCCTTGCGGAAGAGCGAGAGATATTCCTTGGCCTTTTCCACCGTGGTCACGGCCTCGGCGGTCACGGTGAGGTCGACCGGCTCCTCGGCGGCGGGGATATCGGCGGGCGGCTTGAGACCGTATTTGTCGATGAGCTTGGTAAATTCCAGCTTCATAAAGAGCGGATAGAGCGCGTCTGACGGCGCCTTGCGCAGATTGTCCTGCGGATAAAATTCGAGTGGTGCGTCCGTCACGATGGTCGCGAGGTGGAAGCTCTGGCGTGCGCTCTCCTCGCCCTCGGTGAGCTTTTTGATGACGTTCGGCTTGGCCTCGATATCGGGGAGCAGCCGGTAAATTTCGTCGATGCTCTGGTATTTCTGGATGAGCGCCATCGCCGTCTTTTCGCCAACGCCCGGCACGCCGGGGATATTGTCGCTCGCGTCGCCCATCAGGGCTTTGAGGTCGACAATGTGGATGGGCGCAAAGCCGTAGACCTCACGAAAGCTCTCGGGCGTCATGTCCTTCGTCGTGGTCTGGCCCATGCGCGTGGAAATGAGCTTGACGGTCGTGTGCTCGGTCACGAGCTGCAAAGAGTCCTTGTCTCCCGTGGCGACGACACAGTCCCAGCCTGCGCTTTCGCACTTGCGCGAGATCGTGCCGATCAGATCGTCGGCTTCAAAGCCCGCGAGCTCGTAGCGGGGAATGTTCATCGCGTCGAGCACGTCCTTGAGCACCGGCATCTGCATGGCGAGCTCTTCGGGCATGGCGTGGCGCGTGGCCTTGTAGCCCTCGTACTCGAGGTGGCGGAACGTCGGCTCGCGGCGGTCGAAGGCGACGCACAGCGCCTCGGGCTTTTCCTCGTCGAGTAAGCGGCCGAGCATCGTCAGAAAGCCGAAGATCGCGTGGGTGAAAAACCCGTCGCGCGTGGTGAGCGGACGGACACCGTAATAGGCGCGGTTGATGATGGAGTTGCCGTCTAAAACCATCAGCTTCACGGCATGCACCTCCCAAAATGCAAATTTTTACTAAATATAGTATAGCGCAAAGCAAACAAAAACACAACAGAAACCGGCGGAACTCTCGGCGCGGAGTGAGAAAGTGTGGTAAAAATAAACAGAACACTTGCAATTTCTTGTCGGGATGTTTATAATATTGACTGAAAATCTGTTTTGCTTCCTAATTTTTTGTTAGGAAGCGGGCGGAAAAACAAAAAAGAAAGGGAGAAAATCATGGAAAAGCTATTTAAGCTGAAGGCCAACGGTACTACGGTACGCACCGAGATCCTTGCCGGTCTTACCACGTTTATGACCATGGCCTACATCATCGCGCTCAACCCGAACCTGCTGACCAACTTTGCAGTGGGTACGCCGCTGTGGAACGGTGTGTTCCTTGCCACCTGCATCGCCTCGGCGATCGGCACGATTTGCATGGCGTTTTTCGCCAACAAGCCGTTCGTCATGGCGCCCGGCATGGGACTCAACAGCTTCTTCGCGGTGGTCGTCGCCAACATCGCGGTCATCAACGAGTGCGAGTACGAGTCCGCGTTCCAGGCGGCGCTCGTCATCATCCTTGTCGAGGGTATCGTGTTCCTCATCCTCACGCTCTTAAAGGTGCGTGAGAAGATCGTGGAGGCCATTCCTCTCGGCGTGCGCTACGGCATCGCTCCCGCCATCGGCCTGATGCTGATGAACGTGGGCCTTGGCTCCAACGTCGGTATCTACTCTGAAAACGGCGGCCCGTTCTACATGATGCGTGACTTCTTCGGCGCGCTGACGCCCAGCATCATCAAGGGCAACATGGGCTCGGGCTACGATGCGATGGTCCTGACCGTCGTGACCGCGTTCCTCGGCGTTTTCGTCATGGTCGTCCTCGCCAAGAAGGGCGTGAAGGCGGCAGTGCTGCTCGGCATGCTGTTCTCGTCCGTCATCTACTGGGCGGGCAGCGCCATCTTCCTGCATGTCAATCCGTTTGCGAGCCTCGCGACTGCGAGCTTTGTCCCGCCTTTCGCCGACATGGTCTCCACCACGCTTTTCAAGTTTGACTTTGCGGGCTTTGTGAACATCGGCTGGTTCACCGCCATCACGCTCGTCATCACCTTCTGCATGATCGATATGTTCGATACCATCGGCACGCTCGTCGGTACGGCCTCCCGCGCCGGCATGGTCGATCAGGACGGCAACATGCCCCAGATGAAGGAAGCCCTGCTGTCCGATGCCATCGGTACGGTCGCGGGCGCCTGCACCGGTACCTCCACCGTCACCACGTTCATCGAGTCCGCCTCCGGCGTGGAAGCGGGCGGCCGCACGGGCCTGACCGCGCTCACCGCGGGCATCCTGTTCCTCGCCTGCATGTTCCTCGCCCCCATCGCCGCCGTCATCCCCGGCGCTGCGACCTCCGCCGCGCTGATCTATGTCGGCGTTCTGATGCTCCAGGGCCTCAAGAATGTGGACTTCAGCGACATGGACCAAATGCTGCCGGTGTCCATCATGCTCATCGGTATGCCGATCTCCGGCTCCATCGGCCACGCCATCGGCCTGGGCCTCATCTCCTACACCTTTGTCAAGGTGTTCTCCGGCAAGGCTAAGGACGTCAGCGTTCTGACCTACGTGATCTCCGCGCTGTTCCTTGTCAAGTTCTTCGCCGTCGTGTAAGTGTGTGAAAAAACCTTAAAAAGAGCGTCCCAAACGGGACGCTCTTTTTTTCTGCGCCGCGGTATGATATCATGACGAAGATACATAGGGTAATAGGAGCGCACGGCGAAAAAACCTTGAAAAATCAAGGATTGCAACTGTCGGTTGACAAATTTGACAGTGCGCTTTCTTTCCCGCAACCGCGAAATAGGCTATGATAACGCCATCCAGACGGCGCGGGACCGCGCCTTAGAATTCAGGAGGAAGACGATATGATCTTAGCGGATAAAATCATCACGCTGCGCAAAAAGGCGGGCTGGTCGCAGGAGGAGCTGGCAAGTCAGCTCGGGGTGACGCGCCAGTCGGTATCCAAGTGGGAGGGCGCGCAGTCCGTGCCCGACCTTGACAAGGTGGTGCAGATGAGCCGCATTTTCGGCGTGAGCACCGACTATTTATTGAAGGACGAACTCGAAGAAGAGGAGTTTGTCGAATCCGCGGCGGATGAAGCGCCGCTGCGGAGGGTGACGATGGAGCGGGCGGCGCGATACCTTGCGCTGCGCAAGGCCTGCGCGCCGAAGATCGCACTGGCGGTGGCGATGTGCATCATCTCGCCGGTCGTGATCATTTTTCTCTCCGCCATGGCGGACGCGGGCCTGGGCGGTATTTCGGAGAATCTGGCCGCAGGTCTCGGCGTGAGCGTCATTTTGGTGCTGGTCGCCATTGCGGTGGGGATGTTCCTCTCGTGCGGGGCGAAGACGAAGGAATTCGACTTTCTTGAAAAAGAGCCGTTTGAGACCGAGTACGGCGTGAGCGGCATGGTGCGCGAGCGGCGCAAGGCCTATGAGCCGACCGCCTCGCGCTGTACGATCCTCGGCGTGGTGCTGTGCATCCTTGCTGTCGTGCCGCTGATGCTCGGGGTCGGTCTCGCGTCGTCCGATGTCGCCGCGCTGCTCGTGCGCGTCGCTCCGGCGGATGTTTACGCCGCGGCGGCGGTGGATGCGCTGCTGCTTCTGGTCGCCTGCGGCGTGGGCGTGCTCGTCTGGAGCGGAACGTACACCGGCGCGATGGACCAGCTGCTCGAGGAGGGCGACTACACGCGCAAAAAGAAGGCGCGCAGCGGCGTAATGAGCACGGTGTCGCTCATCTACTGGCTGAGCGTGACGGCGATCTTCCTGTTCTACACTTTCGGACCCAAGGGGAACGGCCAGCCGCAGTACAGCTGGTTTATCTGGGCCGTTGGCGGCGTACTGTATGCGGCGGTGATGGGTATTGTGTCGCTCGTGCTGTATCACAAAGATAAAATGTAAAGCACACTTGACAAATAGGAACGACAGTGATATCCTACAAGTAAAGCAAACTTGACATTTGCAAAATGGCTCTTGACAGTTGGAAATCATATGATATTATTTTGATATCACAAAGATATTCGAAACGGCTGCAAGAAGAAAAGAGGGAGAACCTTATGCTCAATATTGACCACCTGACCAAGACCTTCGGCGAAAAGAAAGCCGTGGATGATCTGTCGCTCCACATCGCGCCAGGGGAGATCTACGGCTTCATCGGCCACAACGGCGCGGGCAAGACCACGACGCTCAAATCCGTCGTCGGTATCCAGCAGTTCGATTCCGGCGGGATCACGATCGGCGGGCACTCCATTCAGGACGATCCCATCGCCTGCAAGAAGATGCTCGCCTACATCCCGGATAACCCCGACCTCTACGAGTTTATGACGGGCATCCAGTACCTCAATTTTATCGCCGACATCTTCGGTGTGGAGGAAAGCACGCGGCAGGAGCGCATCCGCAAGTATGCAGACCTCTTCGAGCTGACGACCGACCTGGCCCAGCCCGTCGCGGCCTATTCCCACGGCATGAAGCAGAAGCTTGCCATCATTTCGGCGTGGCTGCACGAGCCGAAGCTCATTTTGATGGATGAGCCGTTCGTCGGCCTCGACCCGAAGGCTGCGCATATCCTGAAAGGCATGATGCGTGAGGTGTGCGACGCGGGCGGCGCGATCTTCTTCTCGACCCACGTGCTCGAGGTGGCCGAAAAACTCTGCGACAAGGTCGCCATCATCAAGGGCGGCAAGCTCATCCGCTCCGGCACGATGGAGGAGGTCAAGGGCGACGACTCGCTCGAGGAGGTCTTCCTTGAGCTGGAGGGCGAATCATGCTGAAAACGCTCGTCAAGAAGCAGCTGATGGAAATTTTCCGCAGCTACTTTTATAATGCCAAAACCAATAAAAAACGTTCGACGGCGGGGATTATCGCTTATATCCTGCTCTTTGCCGCGTTGATGATCGGCCTCGGCGGGATGTTCACGGGGCTTTCCGTTTCGCTCTGTGCGCCGCTTACGCAGGCGGGGATGGGCTGGCTCTATTTTGCGCTCATGTCGCTGCTCGCCATCTTTCTCGGCGCGTTCGGCAGCGTGTTCAACACGTATTCGGGCCTGTACTTCGCTAAGGACAACGACCTGCTGCTGTCTCTACCCATCCCGGTGCGGACGCTGATGGCCTCGCGGCTGCTGACGGTCTATCTCATGGGCCTCATGTACTCCGCGGTCGTCATCCTGCCCGCGGTCATCGTCTACTGGGTCACGGTCTCGGCGGCGCCGATGGCACTCCTCGGCGGCGTGCTGCTGACGGCACTCATCTCAATCTTCGTGCTCACGCTCTCGTGCGCGCTGGGCTGGGTCGTGGCGAAGGTGAGCCGTAAGCTCAAGCACAAGAGCTTCATCACGGTCATCGTCTCGCTCGCGGGGCTTGCCATCTACTATTTCTTCGTCTTCAAGGCGCAGACGGCCATCGAGCAGCTCGTCGCCAACGCCGCGGTCTACGGTGAGAAGATCAAGGGTGCGGCGCACCCGCTCTACGTCTTTGGCCTGACCGGTACGGGCGATGTGACAGCGATGCTGCTGAGCGCGGCGGTCATCCTCGCGCTGTTTGCGCTGACGTGGACGCTGCTCTCGCGCAGCTTTTTGCAGATCACGACTGCGTCGGGCGCATCGGGCAAGGCTGTGTACCGCGAAAAGGCCGTCAAGCGCCGGAGCATCGATGGGGCACTTTTCGGCAAGGAGCTCGCGCGCTTCACCGCGAGCCCGAACTACATGCTCAACAGCGGCCTCGGTATCCTGCTGCTGCCGATCTCGGGCATCCTGCTTTTGTGGAAGGGCGGAACGGTCGTGTCGCTGCTGAACGAGGTCTTCACCTCGCAGAGCGGCTGCGCGGAGGTGCTGCTCTGCACCGGCGTGTGCGCCATTGCGTCGATGAACGACATGGCGACGCCGTCGGTCTCGCTCGAGGGAAAGTCCCTCTGGCTCGCGCAATCGCTGCCCGTCAAGCCCTGGCAGGTGCTTCGCGCAAAGCTCAAGGTACAGCTTGCGCTCACGGCCCTTCCAGCACTCGTGCCGCTTGCCTGCATGGCGTTTATCCTGCCTGTGACGGCGGCGCTGCTGCTCGTTTTTGTCGAGGCACTTGCGTACATCACGTTTTCCGCGTGTCTGGGGCTGACGCTCGGCGTCGCGCGGGCAAACCTGACGTGGACGAGCGAGCTCATGCCCATCAAGCAAAGTCTGGCCGTGACGATCGCGCTGTTCGGCGGCTGGCTCTACGCCATCGTGTTCGCGGGGCTCTACCTCTGGCAGGGGTGGAAGCTCGGCGCGGCTGCGTATCTCGCCATCGCGGCGGCGGTGACGCTCGCGGTGACAGCGCTGCTTCTTCGCTGGCTCAAAACGAAGGGCGCACAGCGCTTTGCGATGCTGTAAAGGAAAATAAAATGAGAGAGTGCGGCGGTCGAAGGACCGCCGCACTTCTTTATATATAGGCAGAAGCAAAATTTTACACGTTTCGTTCTTGCGGAAAGCGGCGAACTATGCTATTATGTGACTACACTCACAAGTAGACTTTGGGGAGCGTGATCGATATGCCGCTGCGCGGCAAGCAGGCGAGCGGACTTTTGACGCAGCAGAAGATGCTGCGCGCCGCCGTAAAGCTGTTTTTGGAAAAGGGATATGAGGGCACGACGACCGCGGAGATCGCCCACGCCGCGGGCATGACGCCAAGCTCGTTTTTTCGGGCCTTTCCCAGCAAGGAGGCGCTGCTGCTCGAGCTTGACAAGCGGATGTTCAGCGGGCAGTTCGCGCTGACCGAGCCGCTGCGCGAGCTGTACGTGACGGCCTACACGTTGCCGTCGACCTCGGCATACCTGTACCGCAGCACGGCGAAGCGGCTGGAGGGCATCTTCGGGGACTATCTTCCGGACGCGGAGGCCAAGGATTTTTACGAGATGGAGATCGCCTCGGCGGGCATGATGCGCTCGTTCATGGCTGTGCCGTGCGACGTGTATTTTACCGTGGAGCGCAAGATCGCGCGCTTTTTGGAGTGCGCGCTCAAGCTCTACAATGTGCCGGTCGAGCGGCGGCGGGAGGTCACCGCAGCCGTTTTGCAGCTCGACCTGCACGCCATGGCGGCGGGCATCATCCGAACGACCGTCCAGCAGGCCGAAAAGGGCTTCGAGGCCGTGAAGGCCGAACCGGCATTTTAAGAAAAACCGCAAGGGGATATCCCCTTGGTGCATCCGATGGATGCACCAATCGCTTTGATGGAGGAATGATATGAAAAAACGTATTTTCAGCATTTTGACGGCCCTGTGCCTGTGCCTGACGCTGTTGCCGACGATGGCGGCGGCGGAGGAGACCGCCGGGACGGCAACGGAGGTCAAAACATCGGACGAGTTGGTTGGAGCCTTGGCGGACCCGAACGTCACGACGATCAAGCTGAAGAGTGGTATCACGGTCAATGCAACGGAAAATGTCAAAGAGCTGACCGTTGACCGGCCAATCACGCTGGAGAAGGGCGGCGAGGATAATAGCCGCGTGCTGTATCTTTATCGTCCCCTGACCATTGCCGAGAGCGGGGCGCTGACGCTTGAAAATGGCGCGTACTTCTATCCTCTCAGCAGCGTGGAGGTCTACGGCAAATTTACCGTGGGCGCGGGCTGCGGTGTGCTCTTCGAAGGCGAAAACGCTTCCCTGGTGATCAATGAGGGCGGTACCGTGACGACCCAGCCCGCTGGCGAAAACACAATTTCTGGCCTGCTGTCGTTGGGAAAGAATGCTGCGCTGACGGTGGACGGCGCACTGGTCAACAACGGCAGGCTTTCCGTCTCCGACATGGCAAACCTGAAACTGGCGGCGAGCATCGGCGGCGACCTGATACTGGACGACATTACCATCACAGAGGATTATACCCTGGATATGAAAGGTTGTACGCTGACCATTGGCCACATTACCTTTCTCAATGCGAACCTAACTGTGAAAAACGCCAGCTGGGTGGATGCCACCGGTGTTACGATCTCCGGCGGAAGCTATTACTGCCCGGTGACTGTCGGAAATGCTGAGGGTGAAATCACCGGCGGCAGCTTCTACTTCTTCCTGCAGAATACCGCCTCGGCCCATACCTCCGCTGCCAACGTCAGTATTCTGGTATCCATGTCCCCTATCCTAACGGTGATTTTGGCGCAGCTGTTCTCCCGCAGGGGGGAGAAGCTGGGCAAGTGGGTCTACATCGGCGCCGTGGTAGCCATCGCCGGCGTGGTGATGGTGGTGCTCAACGGCACCCTGTCCTTCCATCTAAGCCCCTTGGGCGACCTGTTGGCTCTGGCCGCCGCCCTCATGTGGGCGGTGTACTCCATCCTCGTCAAAAAGTATACCGAGCGCTACGACAACTTCCTT
>OGLF01001182.1_pt1 | contig 15141 bp, 9 predicted proteins | sample 1572701 | NCBI WGS metagenome assembly OGLF01 (sample SAMEA2581910, study PRJEB24529) | metagenome | biome: Human gut stool | place: China | collected 2011 | reverse complement strand
TTACCCTTCTTAGCATACTTTCCATTGCCCCATGCTGTAACATTTACAATTGTAAGACCTGTTGGGTTATTATTATCTGTAAATCCTGTTGCACCATTGTCAAATGACAGACAATTCATTACATTATGTGGAGTTCCAACACCTGAACCACCAAGCTTAAATCCATTCATATCTCCATTAGCATAATGAACACCATTAGATAATGTTCCGTTGTTAAATGCAACGCAATTTCTTATTGTAATTACACCTATAGGACCTGTTGCACTCTTTGCAAATAAATCCCATCCATCATCTGAGTTGCTGTATGATATGCATCCGTCAAATACATTACCTTCACCACATGTAAGCTTTGCAGCAAATCCATCTGCATTCTCACCTGTACCACCCTGTTCAGGGAAATCACAGTTATCATGTGATGTACAGTTAATAATCAGGTTATTTGATGGCCATAAATCTTTAGTAGCTGCTGTTGTGTCATATCTTGAAATCTGGAGACCTGAATCCCTGTTTGCTTCAAATACACATTTTTCAAAAATGTTGTTATTACCAGCAAGTAATACTCCGTTATCTCCAGCACCATAGAAATTAATTCCCTGGAAATACCAGTAATCTCCATCTACAACAACGCCTCTGTTAGCTCCGTCAAGCTTCTGTGCTGAGAAATCAAACTTAACTTCCTTGCCACTTTCAGCCTTTACAATAATATAAGAGCCTGATTTTCCATTCATGGCATTATTAATTACAATTGTATCAGAGAACTTATATGTTCCCTCTTTTACAATAATTACATCACCAGCCTTAGCTGAACTGATTGCATTAAGAATTTCATTTGAAGATGATACATACTTTGCATTCTTGAAATCTGCATCTTTCTTCTTACTGATATCTGTATACGCACCTGAATAAGAAAGGCTTGTCTTATCATATGATGTTGTTGCATCTGAACCCGTTGTTTCCTTTTCAGTTGCCTTTGTTGCGCTTTCTGTTGATTTAGTTGTTGCCTGTGTTGCTTTTGTTGTTGTCTGTGTTTCCTTAGTTGTTGCCTGTGTTGCTTTTGTTGTACTCTCTGTTACCTTAGTCTCTTCTGTTGTTGGATCTGGTGAAACAATCTTCGCATTAGTACCACCTACAGAAACAAGATCTGTATTCTTGTAATTAGTAACTGTTGCCTTTAATTCCTTATCTATGGCATATACAGAATCATCTTTATCAGAGAATGTCCATGAAATCACTCCACCGCCAAGGCTTCCTGCTCCCTTTGCAGATGTTACTACTGAAGGTACATCTTCTGCATTATTAAGACTTCCTGATTTAACTCCGAGATCCTTAGTTGTATCAAAGTTATCATAAGATGTTGCACCTGCTACAGTCTTATATGAAGATGGAACTTTCTCATCTGCTGACTTTGCAAGGTATGCATCGAATGATGCCGCATTTGCAGAATCACCTGTTTCTGAAACAGCATTTGCATAGATAATCTTCTGTGCACCTACGATAACATTTCCATATGCTTTAATGATACCACCGTTCTCACCTGAGAATGTACCCTCACCAAGTGCATCTGTTCCCTGATTAGATGAAAGCATTGGATTCTTACAGTTCCTAAAATAGTTATTCTGTATGAATAATGAAGAACCCATTGTTGAACCAGCACCATACTTTGCATTGCCATCATAGTAGTTGTTATACATATGCACTGACATTGTTCTTACTCTTGCATGTCTTGAATCAGAATGATCAAACCAGTTATGATGATATGTAATATAGTTAGGACCAGACTCACTCTTCATTCCACATAATGAGCACTTACCTGAGTCATAAAAATGTACATATGAAACTGTTATATACTGTGAATTACCTTTAATGTCAATTGAACCGTCACCCTTTGCCTGGTCAGCATCCCCACCTGCTTTACCATAGTACAGATCAACATTGTGAATCCATACATTGCAGTTTGCTGTATCGAGAGAAATACCATCATCCATGAAATTAATAATTGAGAAATTTCTCATCTCAACATTTCCTGCATTTCTTAAGAGGAAACCGAATCCATTGATTGTTGCATCATCTCCGATACCCTCTATTGTCATATTAAGATTTGAATAAGCACTAGCTCCTTTAATCTGTACTCCCTCAGATGAACTTGAAAACTTATCCATTGCAGTATCTGTAACACATCCGATTACACGAACATCAAGTGCTCTTGTTTCTATCCCCTTGCTAGCACTTTTTGTATATGCATCAATTATTGTCTGAAGACCTGTATATTCCTTCTCTCCCTTTGCCTCTTTTACTGATGCCTTAATTGTCTTTGCATTATCGTTAGTAACATAAAGAACAATTGCATCTTTCTTAAGTGTTCCATTCTCATTGTAAGCACCTGAACCTGTTTTATATTTTGATTCAGATGAAAATGCAAATCCGGATCTGTCATAAGAACTTACATTGAGTGTCTTAGTAACCTGTGCTTTGTCAGTAACTTCCTTTCCGTTCTTTACAGGAACTACCTTAATAACATAGTCACCTGCCGCAAGTCCTACTGCATCAACCCTGTAGTAGTTCTTATACTTTCTGATAAGTTCATTGTCGATTCTTGCATAAGCAGAATCTGCCTGACTGGCTTTCTTGATATATGCTGTATATCCTTCTGCCTGATTATCAATGGTCCACTGAGCATATGCTGACTCTAACCATCCTGCCGCACCATCAATAAATTTAACTGTTCCAACATCCGCCTTCGCTGTAAGAAGTGATGTAGGAATCACGATACTCACAATCATAACCAATGCAAGTACCCATGCCCATTTTCTACGAGCTGCTTTGCTAATAATAGCTTTCATGTTTTGCTTTTCCTCCTCAATACATTTTTTTGTGCATTTTGCTTTAACCAGCAAGGGTTTATGTCGTTATATTAGCAACTTTTACTCAAAAAGTACATGTATGTTAAGTAGGAAATAGGTACCATATTCATAATTTTTATGTATTTCATGTGAAAATATGTCAAAAATATGTAAAACACCGTAGCACATTTGCTATTAAGCTAATATGCCACGGTGCAGATTAAGCATCCGGATATTCCAATATATATCTCTCATAACCATTAATTATCTTAGTATTCTCATTATATTCATATTCCTGCTTAAACTTCATCTGGTAGGTCTTGTGGATATGACCATGGATGAAATACTTAGGCTTATATTTTTCCAACAGATAATTAAAGCCCTCAAACCCCTTATGCGGTTCGTCAGGTCCGTCACCTATTCCCGCTGCCGGTGAATGTGTAAGCAGTATATCAAAGCCCCTGTTCTTCTTTATTGAAAGCCACATTTTATTAATTCTGTGGTTCATCTCTTTCTGTGTATACTGGTTCTTTCCCTTCTTATAGCGTATAGAACCACCAAGTCCCATAATACGGACACCTTTATACACATATATCTTATTCTCTATATCAATGCATCCATCCGGTGGCTGTATATCATAACAGTCATCATGATTGCCATGCACATAAAGAACAGGTACTTTTGAAAATGATGCAAGAAACGACAGATACTGGGGCTTTAAATCCCCTGCTGAAAGTATAAGATCTATACCTTCCAATTTTTCCTTTTCGAAATAATCCCATAAGTACTTTGATTCAACATCAGCTAACACAAGTATTTTCATTAATAATTCCCCAGCCACCACTGCAGGCAGCATGCTTTCTATTCTTCTTCTTTGACAACACCCTGAAGTGCCATTTTTAATTTAGCATTATCTGTAAGTTCATCATACCGAGGCAGTCTGCCAACCACATTATCAAGCAGCCAGTCCATAGTAATTATATGTTCCGGATCAATAAGCTTCCCTTCTTCAACCCTTATATTACCCTGCTGATCTTTTAATTCACCCTCAAACACTCTGAACCTTGCTTCCTTAAGTTCTTTCTCAAAGAGCTTTACAAGTCTCTTAGTTGCTGATGGCAGACTCTCTGAATATATAAGATCAACAACTCCTGCCGACATTCCCCACCAGTAATTAAGTGCTTTTACATTATCGCCGTCCTCATCCTTACTCCATGAACCACTCATAATGCTCTGTATAAGCTTTTCATAAAAAACTCCCCAGTGCCATACAGGCATAGCCAGGTGCTTATCCGAATCACTCGCTTTATACAACCCGAACTTTCTCTTACTCTTGCCCGGAGTAATCATATCCTGATTAGAAATAATGCTTATATTCTTCTTAGCAAGATTTTCCTCTGAATCATTATCCTTAATACTGTTCCATTCAAGGTAAACCTTGGCTCTTGGATTAACAAACTTTACTCCCAATGCAAATGCATTTATATTCGCACATGCCCCATAAACCGGATTATCAGCTATATAACCAACATTATCGTCATCAGCCAGTGAACCTGCAATAATCCCTGTTATAAACTTTGCTTCAAACATTCTTGCATAATATGACCTGATATATTTATGTGAAATGTTAAGAGAACAATCAAGAATCTTTACTGACGGATGTGCTATTGCAGCTTTAAGTCCAGCCATATTCATCGCCGAAGATGTCACGAATATAAGGTCACATCCTTTCTCTATAAGTCTGTTAATTGCCGCCTCATCATTCTGCTCCGGTATCACATTCTCCTCAACATATGTTTCTATCTGGTCACCAAATGTATCATCAATATACTGTCTTCCAAGCTCATGTGTATAACACCACTCTGAATCCTGCGGTGTCTTTTCATACACAAATCCAACCTTAAGCTTCTTAACTCCTCCACCCATTGGAAGCAGATAGCTTAATATATTCTTCTTAGGTGCTGCTGCCGGCGTCATCTTAAGTTCCACTTCGCTGTTGTCATCAAGAAGCTCGAATTCAGCCCATGTCTTGGCGACATTCTTTGCCATTTCAGACTTAGTCATCTTCTTAACAGCATCATATCCGTGAATATGAATGAAGCGTAAAAATGAATCTCCTGTTGGGAAATCAAACTTATCCCCTCCTCTTGATTCATAAGCAAGCCTGAAATTAAGATAGCACGAAACAAGGTCTTTCTTATCATCCTCATCCATTGGTTCTCCTGGTGTAATTCCAACCAGCTCCATAAGAGTTGTAAAACTGCCCTCTTTACTGAAATATATATCGTTTAACTTGGTAGATTTATAAAAATCCATGAATTCATAATATATCTTAACATCAGGATCATCACTGTATTTAGGTATCTTTCTTATAACCTGTGCACTTACTGTCACCGCCTTAAAATATTTAAGTACACTGACTCTTTTATTACCTTCAAGCACATAGAACTTATTCATGTACTCATATACTTTAATATCGTCTCTTATTCCTTCATTCACCTGACTGTCGCTAAGCGAAGCCCACTTTGCTGAAAATTCTGTTCCCCAGTCAAGTATAGGCATGAAGTTGTCTGCAAATGCAGTAGTTCTACCTGCTGTACATGTTCCAACCACAAGTCTTAACGGAATCTGGTCACTTCCAAGACTAACTTCTCTGTCAATACTGTTTTCATCAATAATATCCTCCAAAACCGGAAGATATGGGTACGTACCCTTATTTACACACGCATGATATTCTTTTTTACCAATCTTTACTGCACTAAGATAATCCTGTACTGACATATCTTCTACCTTTCCTTTCTGTCTGCATTCTACCGTTTAATGTTCCTGTATGTAACATTTGCAGACCGCCATATCTTATTTATTTCTACTTACATATATAAAACTATCACATTTTCACCAAAAAATACACCTTAAAATTGACTTTTGTTAATTATGCTAGTATCTTATTCGATAGGCTTGAAATTTTTCTATATTTCGGGTCTGAATAAAATGCATGCAGATACGCATTTAAAGAAATGGAGTATACATATGAATATTGAATTTTCTAAGAGAGCTGACCGCTTTGGCAGCAACATTTTTAATATACTTAATCAGAAAAAGAATGACAGACTTGCACAGGGAAAGCCGGTATATAACTTTACTGTAGGAACTCCTGATTTCAAGCCTGATGAATCTGTTATGAAGGTTGTTTCAGAGGCAGCACTTGACCCTGAGAATTACAAGTACTCACTTGGTGATACTGATGAATTGCTTGACGCTGTATGCAAATGGTACAAACGCCGTTACAACACCGTTATCACACCTGATGAAGTCGCCTCTGTATTCGGAACCCAGGAAGGCATGGCTCATATTGCCCTTGCTTTGTGCAACCCTGGTGATTTATGCTTAGTTCCTAATCCGGGATATCCTATATTCGAGATTGGACCATTCCTGTGTGACGCACAGATTGCTTATTACAATCTTCTCCCAGAGAATGATTATCTTATAGATTTTGATTCTATCGATGAAGATACTGCAAAAAAAGCCAAAATGATGGTTGTATCTTATCCACTGAATCCTGTATGTGCTACTGCACCTGATGAATTCTACGATAAACTCATCGCATTTGCCAAGAAATATAACATCATTATTATTCACGACAACGCATATTCTGAGATTATATATGACGGACAGATTGGTGGCTCTTTCTTAAGCCACGAAGGTGCTATGGAAGTTGGAGTTGAATTCAACTCTCTTTCTAAAACTTATAATCTTACTGGTCTGCGCCTTTCATTTCTTATCGGAAACCGTGAAATCGTAAGCAAATTCAAAACTGTCCGCTCACAATTCGACTATGGAACAAGTTTTATATATCAGAAAGCTGCTGTTGCTGCACTTAACGGTCCGCAAGGATATGTCGCTGACAACCGTGCTGAATATGAGTTAAGAAGAAATGCTCTCGTTGCCGGAATTAAGAAGCTTGGACTTAAACCTGCTGATGTTAAAGGCACAATGTTTGTATGGGCTGCCATTCCTGACGGCTATACCAATTCAGCTGATTATGTTATGGAACTTCTTAATAAGACTGGTGTTTTATGTACACCAGGAAGCAGCTTCGGAAGCCTTGGAGAAGGTCATGTAAGATTTGCCCTTGTACTTCCCCATGAAGAAATTGACAATATTTTTTCTAATCTGTAATTCACTAAAAAACATAATATACGTACAAAACCCCGTATCCTGCAAAACAGAATACGGGGTTTATATGTATCTTTGATATTAACAATCACTGGTGATTAGCCACGAATCTTCTTAACAAGAGCAACAGCCTCTGCTGTCATATCCTTAATCTTGTCAAATTCTCCTGCCTTAATCATATCACCCTTAACCATCCATGATCCACCACAGCAGAAGATCTTATCGCATGATAAGAATTCCTCAAGGTTAGCTGTGTTGATACCACCTGTAGGCATGATTCTTACATTAGTGTAAGCTGCGCACATAGCCTTGATCATCTTAATTCCACCTGCAGCTGTAGCTGGGAAGAATTTAACTCTTGTAAGGCCTCTCTTAACAGCCTGAGCAAGCTCTGAAGGTGTAACGATACCTGGCATAACAGGAATGTTCTTAGAAATACAGTAATCAACGATTTCTGGATCAAATCCTGGGCTTACGATAACTGAAGCACCAGCTGCTACAGCTCTGTCAACCTGCTCTGTTGTAAGTACTGTACCTGCTGCAAGTACCATATCTGGATATGCTTCATGCATAAGACGGATAGATTCCTCAGCTGCTGCTGTACGGAATGTAACCTCTGCACAAGGAAGACCACCCTTAACTAAAGCCTCAGCTAATGGAAGTGCATCTTTAGCATCATTCAATACTACTACTGGAATTACTCCAAGTTCTTCAAATTTGTCTGCAATATTGCTCATAATTATATAGACTCCTTTCATATTTTCCCAATCTCTGGGATAATTTTGTCCGCAAATATTCTATCACACTCTTAGCACCATTACAAGCATTATAAATGTTGTTATTCCCTCAGCAACAGCATACGCAAGCCATACTCCTGTCATTCCAAAAAGTGCTGACATTACAAAAACTGCACCTAAAATCAGCACAAATCCTCTTGCCACAGAAACAACTGCCGCTTTAAACGCATCCTCTGTTGCACTGAATGCACCGCCACCTACAATATTAATTCCCGCAAAGAATATTCCAATAAAATATAACTTAACGCCTTCTGTTGCGTAAAGCCTTAACATTTCTGAACCTTCACTGTTAAACACTGCGACAAACTGTCCTGCAAATATAAACAATATACTATACATAACCGCTGCAAGTACAAATGCTGTTGTATATCCCATTCGTTTTAACTGTGTACATCCATCCTTGTCTCCCCTGCCGAAACAACTGCTTATAAGTGGCTGACTTCCCTGTGCAACACCATTAAATACCGCAGTTGTGACAATTGCAATATTAGCCACAACTCCGTATGCAGCTACTCCGACATTACCAGCCAGCTTAAGTATTACGAAATTAAAAGCAAGTGTAATGACCGCTGACGACATCTCTCCAACAAATGCCGATATACCAAGCTGGCATCCTGCCACAAGTTTTCTTACTGAAGGCTTACACACAACAAGCCTGACACTGCTTTTCTTAGAGAAGAAATGTATGCTGCATATTCCCATACCTATAATCGGTGACAAAGCTGTTGCCAGTGCTGCACCTTCCATTCCCAGATTCATCGGGAACATGAGAATATAGTCAAATACTATATTAAACAGACTGCTAAAAAGTGTTGCACTCATAGCAATTCCCGGGGCTCCGTCATTTCTTACAAATGCATTAGTCACATAGTTACACATAAACATCGGTGCAAAACACATGAATATCTTAGTGTAATTATTCCCAACTGCTACAATATGTTCATCAGCTCCTAGAACACGCATGATATCTGCCGAAAAGAATATTCCGGCAAAAACGAATATCATACTTGACATTATACACCATATTAATGCATTCCAGAAATAATCATCTGCATCTGCATCTTTTTTAATCTTACTGATTGCATATCTTATAGCTGAACCAACACCAATCATCTCACCAATTGAGAATATTATACTATATAATGGCATAACAAGATTTAATGCTGTAAGTCCGTCTGCTCCCTTTGCTATAGATATAAAATACGAGTCAGCAAGAACGTAGCATGAAAACCCTATCATTCCGAGAATATTCTGCGATACATATTTAGAAAAATTCTTTCTGTTTTCCTCCTTGCTCATCGAAATCTCCTTAATTAAATAATATAAGTTACAAAAACGGCTCCCGTTGGGAGCCGCATTTTACACACTATCATATCTCTTAACGCAAAGCAATTACATGCCCATAATTATTTACTTAGTTCCGAAGATTCGGTCTCCGGCATCCCCAAGTCCTGGGCAAATATAAGCATCTGCGTTAAGCTCTCTGTCAAGATGTCCAATGTATATCTGAACATCTGGATGCGCCTTATGAAGCTTTTCAACTCCCTCTGGGGCAGCTATGATACACATGAACTTAATCTGCTTTCCGCCAACCTTCTTTATCTGGTCAATTGCATCAACTGCCGAACCACCTGTTGCAAGCATCGGATCTGTTACAACAATAGTTCTTTCCTCAATTGGATGTGGAAGCTTGCAGTAATATGGTACCGGCTCATGTGTCTCTTCATTACGGTACATTCCGATATGTCCAACCTTAGCAGTTGGTACAAGTGAAAGTACACCAGGAACCATTCCAAGACCTGCCCTTAAAATAGGAACAATTGCAAGCTTACGACCTGAAATCATAGGTGTCATACAAGTTTCAATAGGTGTCTCAATCTCAACATCTTCTGTCGGAAGGTCTGATAAAGCCTCAAAGCCTTCAAGCATAGCTATTTCTTCAACGAGCTTTCTAAATTCATTAGTTCCTGTTTTCTTATCTCTAAGAATTGAAATCTTATGCTGGATAAGTGGATGTGTAAATATAGTTATATTCTTCTCATTCTCAAAATCCATCATTATTAAGTACCTCCAAATTTTATTGTTATTTACTTATTATCTTCTGATTCTTCTTTTTCAGAGTCTGTGTTCATAACATAAACTCCACGGCTGCTGTCACCTGCCGGATTCTTACCGAATTCATAATCATTACCAGGTAATATGGCATTAAGAAGAATACCTGCTATAGCAGCGATTGCAAGTGCTGTAAGTGTTATAGATGTTCCACCGATTGTAAATGTAAGTCCACCACCGAAGCCTAAACCACATACAAATATAACACCTGCAATAATAAGGTTTCTTGACTTAGTAAGGTCAACCTTGTTCTCAACAACATTTCTTACACCGATAGCTGAAATCATACCATAAAGCATGAATGATATACCACCGATAATTGCTGTTGGCATAGTTGATATAACTGATGAAAACTTAGGTATGAATGAAAGTATAATTGCAAATACTGCTGCGATTCTGATTACTCTTGGGTCATATACCTTAGAAAGTTCAAGAACTCCTGTGTTCTCACCATATGTAGTATTAGCCGGACCTCCAATTGCACCTGCAAATGCTGTTGCAACACCATCACCAATAAGTGTTCTGTGAAGTCCCGGATCTGCTAAATAGTTTTCTTCAACTGTAGCCGAAATAGCTGACATATCTCCGATATGTTCCATCATTGTTGCAATAGCAATAGGTGCCATTACAAGGATTGCTGTTACATCAAACTTCATAAACTGAAACTTTGGAATTCCAACCCATGAAGCAGATGCAATTGATGAGAAATTAAGTATTGCTGAACCATCAGGATTATGTACGCCGCATGCATTAAGAATAAGTGCAAATACATATGAAATTACTACGCCCATAAGAATAGGAATAATCTTGAAAAGCCCCTTGCCCCATATATTGAATATAATAATTACAGCAAGTGCAACAAATGCAAGTAACCAGTTAGTTGAAGCATTTGTAATAGCTGAACCTGCAAGTGAAAGACCGATACATATAATGATAGGTCCTGTAACTACAGGTGGAAGGAATTTCATAACTCTGTTAACTCCAACAAGCTTAATTATAAGTGCAAGTACAAAGTAAAGCATTCCGGCAACAAATATACCACCACATGCATAAGCAGCCTTATCATTAGCTGACATTCCAGCATACATACCGCTGTCAAGATTAGCTACTGTGTAGAATCCACCAAGAAATGCAAAGGAAGATCCTAAGAATGCAGGTACTTTGAATTTAGTACACAGGTGGAATATCAATGTACCAAAACCTGCACAGAAAAGTGTTACTGATACAGACAGACCTCTGGTAAGTTCCTCACCACAGGCAGCCTGAAAATATCCTGATACCAGAATAGGTACAAGAATAGTTGCGCCAAACATGGCAAACATATGCTGAATACCAAGAATCAGCATCTTCGCTTTACCAAGCTTTCTGGCATCACGAATAGGTTCGATTTTCTTTTGTTCCATAATACGCTCCAATCAATATATATATTTTCATATTATTATAGAACATAATAAGATTTAGGGCAATGAGAAAATATTTCATTTTACATCCATTTTAAACATTTCGGGGCATGAAAAGCTTTCGCCTTCCATGCCCCGAAACTCGTGTTATGGTCAAAAATTGGATTATTTCTCTTCCGCAATAGCAGCCTGTGCTGCAGCAAGTCTTGCAATAGGTACTCTGAATGGTGAGCAGCTCACATAATCAAGACCAATCTTGTGGCAGAATGCAACTGATGAAGGATCTCCACCATGCTCTCCACAGATACCTATGTGAAGATCCGGATTAACCGGTCTTCCAAGCTTTATTGTCATCTCCATAAGCTTACCAACACCATTCTGGTCAAGCTTTGCAAATGGGTCATTCTCAAATATCTTAGATTCATAGTATGCATTAAGGAACTTACCAGCGTCATCTCTTGAGAATCCGAATGTCATCTGTGTAAGATCGTTAGTACCAAAGCAGAAGAAATCAGCTTCCTTGGCAATCTCATCAGCAGTAAGTGCAGCTCTTGGAATCTCAATCATAGTACCAACCTCATATTCAAGGTCGATTCCTGCTGCCTTAATCTCTTCATCTGCTGTCTCAACAACAGTCTTCTTTACATACTTTAATTCCTTAACCTCACAGACAAGCGGAATCATAATCTCCGGCTTAACATTCCAGTCAGGATGTGCCTTCTTAACATTGATTGCAGCTCTTATAACAGCTCTTGTCTGCATCTTGGCAATCTCTGGATATGTTACTGCAAGACGGCATCCTCTGTGTCCCATCATTGGATTAAACTCATGAAGACTTGCAATAATATTCTTAATAGTCTCTACTGACTTGCCCTGTGATTCAGCTAACTTCTTAATATCTTCTTCCTCTGTAGGAACAAATTCATGAAGAGGTGGATCAAGGAATCTGATAGTTACAGGATTACCTTCAAGTGCCTCATAAAGTGCTTCGAAATCACCCTGCTGATATGGCAGAATCTTATCCAGTGCTGCTTCTCTTTCTTCTACAGTATCAGAACATATCATCTCTCTGAATGCTGCAATTCTGTCCTCTTCAAAGAACATATGCTCAGTACGGCAAAGTCCGATACCTTCTGCTCCAAGTTCTCTTGCCTTCTTGGCATCCTTAGGAGTATCTGCATTAGTACGAACCTTTAACTTTCTGTACTTATCAGCCCACTCCATAACTCTTCCAAACTCTCCCGCAATCTTGGCATCAACCGTAGGAATCTGTCCATCATATATGTTGCCTGTTGTACCATCAATAGATATATAATCCCCTTCATGGTATTCCTTGCCTGCAAGTGTGAACTTCTTATTAGCTTCATCCATTGCAATATCACCACAGCCAGATACACAGCAGGTTCCCATACCTCTTGCAACAACCGCTGCATGGCTTGTCATACCTCCTCTTACAGTAAGAATACCCTGTGAAGCCTTCATACCTGTAATATCTTCTGGCGATGTCTCAAGTCTTACAAGAACAACCTTCTCGCCTCTTGCATTCCACTCTTCTGCGTCTTCTGCTGAGAAAACAATCTTACCACATGCAGCGCCAGGAGATGCTCCAAGACCTCTTCCTGCTGGAGTTGCAGCCTTAAGTGCAGCTGCATCAAACTGAGGATGAAGAAGTGTATCAAGATTACGAGGATCAATCATTGCAACTGCTTCCTTCTCTGTTCTCATCCCCTCATCTACAAGATCGCATGCAATCTTTAATGCTGCCTGTGCTGTTCTCTTACCATTACGTGTCTGTAACATGAACAGCTTGCCATGCTCTACTGTAAATTCCATATCCTGCATATCTCTGTAATGTTCTTCCAGAGTTGCACACACATCCTTAAACTGCTCAAATGCTTCCGGGAACTTCTCACTCATTTCCTGAATATGCATTGGAGTTCTTACTCCGGCAACAACATCTTCACCCTGTGCGTTAGTAAGGAACTCTCCAAAAAGTCCTTTAGCACCAGTTGCAGGATCTCTTGTAAATGCAACACCAGTTCCACAGTCATCCCCCATATTACCAAATGCCATAGACTGTACATTAACTGCTGTTCCCCAAGAATAAGGAATATCATTATCTCTTCTGTATACATTAGCTCTTGGGTTGTCCCATGAACGGAATACAGCTTTTATAGCTCCGTATAACTGTTCCTTAGGATCATCTGGGAAATCATTGCCAATCTTAGACTTATATTCAGCCTTAAACTGTGTTACAAGCTCCTTAAGATCATCCGCTGTAAGCTCTACATCAAGCTTAACCCCTCTCTCATCCTTCATCTTGTCAATAAGCTCTTCGAAATATTTCTTGCCAACTTCCATAACTACATCTGAATACATCTGGATAAATCTTCTATAACAATCCCATGCCCATCTTGGATTGCCGGATTTCTGTGCAATTACATTAACAACGTCCTCGTTAAGTCCAAGATTAAGAATTGTGTCCATCATACCCGGCATAGAAGCTCTTGCTCCAGAACGAACAGAAACTAAAAGTGGATTCTCCATATCTCCAAACTTCTTGCCTGTAATCTGTTCCATCTTCTCAATATGTTCGTTAATCTGTCCCATGATCTCATCATTGATTTCTCTACCATCCTCGTAATACTGGGTACAAGCTTCCGTAGTAATAGTAAACCCCTGTGGAACCGGAAGACCAATATTAGTCATCTCTGCCAGATTCGCACCTTTACCACCGAGAAGCTCACGCATATCTGCGTTACCCTCTGTAAACAAATACACCCATTTCTTTCCCATAACAAAACCTCCATAATTTAATATTCAGTTATTTAAGTAGTATATTTCTTAGCTTGTTAAAATTATAACATAGTAATCGTTTTCGTGCAACCATAAATGTATTTATTTTAATACAATTTTATATACAAGCCTTACATTTACAGAATATGCTTAATATGGGAAAATATTCATGCTGTACTAAATAGTACAACAATAGAGCCATCACTGAAAACACAATATAAGGAGGATTTTTCTATGCCTAAAGACCCTGTTATGCTTTTAAGCTTTGTCAATACACAACTTCGAGACAATTACAATACATTAGAGGAACTGTGCAAATCTTATATGATTTCTGAGGAAGAAATAACCAATAAGTTAAAATCAATTAATTATGAATATAATACTGAAAAGAACCAGTTTATCTAGTTCTGTATAAATATGTCTTAACCTGATTATTGATTCGTTGTTCATGATACCTATAGGTAGTCGCATTATCACTTGATTTATAGGACATATCCAGGCAGAATCCTTATTCAACCTTCACTTTTTCTTCCAATCTGCCTATAGATAAACTTCCTCGTGCCTGCCTGATAGGTATATTCCTACAATTTCATGTGATTCTGCCTGTTTTTTACCTATATAGCTTGACTCTTTTTTGTTCTTATAGGAACACGCAGAAGTATGTCCCTGAACAGAAACATGCTTCTCCAAAAAAAGAAAAGCAATGCCAGTATCCGCTCTCCCTGACATTGCTTTATCTTTATATATTATATTGTTATTCTGTCTTTCTTATCAGCTATCATTCCATATCCGGACACTTATATCCCGCATTAATCATATTAGCTCGCAACTTTTCTACACTTATCCCAAGCTTTTGTGCACCCTTTTCCATACTTATGCTCTTATCTTCGACCAGTGAATATATCATCTGATTGCCGCCAAGACTAAGTCCTTCTTCTCTTCCCTTCTGAAGCCCTTTCTCAATTCCCCTGTCTTCAAGCCTCTGCGCTACATCACACATATTGCTCACTCCTTCCTTAT
>OGLF01001167.1_pt1 | contig 15252 bp, 10 predicted proteins | sample 1572701 | NCBI WGS metagenome assembly OGLF01 (sample SAMEA2581910, study PRJEB24529) | metagenome | biome: Human gut stool | place: China | collected 2011 | reverse complement strand
GGCGGGCAATGCACTCCTGGCAGGTGTGGTAGGCGCGCTTTTCGTCCTCGCGGTTCTGGCGCATCCGGCGCACATCCACGCTGTCGGCCATCCGGGTGATGGGCTTGAGGGCCTTGGGGACAGCAGAGTCGGCGATCTCCTTCACTCCCTGCACCACTTCGCCGCATTCCACGCCCCGGGCCGTCTCGACGATAACATAGTCGCCGGTCTTGATGGGGGTGTCTGCGGGGTCAAAATAATAGGTCTTGCCGTTGTCCTTGAAACGGACGGATATAACTTTCTTCATAGCATTCCTCTTTGGGGTCGTATCGAACGTATATAAGCCCGGAAAATGGGCCTTATGCAGTCTGGATAGGCGCTGTGCCTGAAATTGCGATAAAATTTCATTCTGCATTCTAGTATAGCATAATCCGGCCCGTATTTCCACGAAATATGGCAAGAAAGCAGCCGGGATATTCCCATTGACTTCCTAAACTAAGGTGGCTTAAGGAAAATTTTGTTAAATATTGACTTCAGGACTATTGCAAGGGAGATTCCCTCGTGTATAATAGGAACGATAAGAAGCGTTCAGAGGGTGCTGCCGTGGTTGCGGCGTACCTTTTGCCGCGCGGCGGCATAAAAAAGAAATGGATAGGAAATCATGGAAAAATTCAGTGTCAAAAAGCCGTTCACCATCCTTGTTGCGGTCATCATGGTCCTGCTGCTGGGCTTTGTGTCCATCACGAACCTGCAGACGAACCTTCTGCCCGACATCAGCACGCCATACCTCATGGTGGTCACAGTCTACCCCGGTGCCAGCCCGGAGCGTGTGGAGTCAGAAGTCTCCGATGTGATGGAGAACGCGCTGGGTACAGTGTCCGGCGTCGAGAACATCACAGCGACCTCGGCAGAAAACTACAGCCTTCTGCTCATGAAATTCGCCGAAGGCACCGACATGAACAGCGCGATGGTCAAGACCTCCAACAAGGTGGACCAGACCGCGTCCAGCCTGCCCGGCACCTGTCTGACCCCCTCCATCATCGAGTACAGCCTGAACATGAACGCCTTTATGACGGTGGCTGTCAGCCGGGAGGGCAGCGATGTCTACGACCTGTCGGATTTTGTGGAGAGCACCCTCGTGCCTTATGTGGGCCGCACCAGCGGCGTTTCCAGCGTGTCGGCCAACGGCCTCATCGAAAAGATGGTGCAGGTGCAGCTGAATCAGGATAAGATAGACGAAGTGAATGCCCGCCTGCTGGAACTCATCGACACCCAGCTGGCCGATGCCCGCGCCCAGCTCGATGACGCCGAGGCCCAGATCGCCGCAGGTCGTGCCGAGTACGAAAAACAGCTGAAAAACTTTGGCGACACGGTCTCTGACACCGTCATGGCCCAGATGGGTACGGAGGTGGCCGACGCCGTCACCGTCGTGCGCGACCAGGCGCAGGCTTTGCTGAGCAGCATCAACCAGCTCATCGGCGTGGTCAATGAGCCGGAGATCCAGCAGGCCCTCATCGACGTCCGCGACGGCCTGCAGCGCGTCGTGGACCAGTTCAACCAGACCGGTATGCGGGACATCGACTCCCTCATCGAGATCGTCGGCGAGCTGCGCGACATCACCGATAAGCTCACCAATGCTCTGCAGGAGCTGCAGGGCCGTCTGGGAACCAGCGACGGCACCGTCTCCGACCTTGCCGACGAGCTGGAAGTCTCCAACAGCCTGAGCACCATTTATAAGACTCTGGACGAGGTCATCAAAGCCATGGATAATGTCCCCGGCCTGATGAACCAGTTCTCCGTCGCTCTGGGCAGCTATTCCAGCCAGCAGCTCAGCGCCTATATGCAGTTCACCGAGGCCCGGGAGAAGCTGAAGGACTACGAAAACCAGCTGGAAGACGCCAAGCAGCTCTACGAGGAGACCAAGGAAAAGGCCCTTGCCAGCGCCGATGTGGCCAAGCAACTGGACATCAAGACCCTCGCCCAGCTCATCTACGCCCAGAACTTCTCGATGCCTGCCGGCTATGTCGCCGATAAGAGCGGCGAGTCCTGGCTGCTGAAGGTCGGCGAAGAGTACGACAGCGTTTCGGACATCGAGGGCGCACTTCTGCTCCACGTCGAGGGCTTTGGCGATGTCCGCCTCTCCGATGTGGCCGACGTGGCCGTCATTGACAACGCCGAGGCCAGCTACACCCGCCTGAACGGCGAGCGGGCCGTGGTGCTGAAAATTTTCCGCAACGCCACCTCCAGCGCCAGCAGCGTCTCGGACGGCTGCCTGAATGCCTTCAAGGAGCTGCAGGCTCAGTATTCTGACCTTCACGTCGTCGTCCTGTCCAATCAGGGCAACTACATCACCATCATCGTCAACAGCATCATCAGCAGTATGCTGGTGGGCGCTGCGCTGGCCATCATCGTGCTGGCCATCTTCCTGAAGGACATCAAGCCCACCCTCGTGGTCGGCGTCAGCATCCCGCTGTCCGTCCTGTTCGCCGTCGTTCTGATGTACTTCACCGGCCTCGACATGAACATTATGACGCTGGCGGGCTTGTCGCTGGGCGTCGGTATGCTGGTGGACAACTCGGTGGTCGTCATCGAGAACATCTACCGTCTGCGGGGCCGGGGCGTACCGGCGGCCCGCGCCGCCGTGCAGGGTGCCCGTCAGGTGAGTATGTCGGTGGTGGCCTCTACCCTTACTTCGGTCTGCGTCTTCCTGCCGGTGGTGTTCGCCTCCGGTACGGTGCGCAGCCTGCTGCAGCCCATGTCCATGTGCATCGGCTACTGCCTGATGGCCTCTCTCATCGTAGCCATCACCGTCGTGCCTGCCGCTGCTTCCACTGTCCTGAAAAAGGCTGAGCCGAAGCGTCTGGTCTGGTTCGAAAAGATTCAGGATAAGTATGCCCACAGCCTCGAGTGGTGCCTGAAGCACCGCGCCCTGCCGCTGGTGGCTGCAGTCGTGCTGCTGGTCTTCTGCGGCTGGAAGGTCTTCTCCATGGGCGTCGTCCTTCTGCCCGAAATTTCCAGCAATGAGGCCACCATCGCCCTCTCCACCGACGACGGCCTGACCAAGGAGGAGTCCTACGGCGTGGCCGGACAGGTCGTCGAGGCCGTCATGGCCGTGGACGGCGTGGAAGAGGTGGGCGTCACCACCGATACCACTGTGGCCGGCATCGACATCGGCCAGCTGGGTCTGCCCAGCGCCATCACCGACCTGCTGAGCGCCGCCAACAGCTACGGCAGCTACCGGTTCAACGTCATGCTGGACGAGTCCCTCTCCTCCACTAAGATCGCCGCTGTGGAGCAGGCCCTGAACGATGCAGTGGCCAGCGTCGAGAACTGCACTGGTACCGTAGAGATCAGCGGAATGCAGGACCTGACCAGCCAGCTGAGCAGCGGCCTCTCTGTCAAGATATACGGCCCCGACGCCGATACCATTACCGCACTGGGCGATAAGGTCGTCCAGATGGTCAACGACACCGAGGGCTTCGCCAATGCCGCCACCGGCCTCGGTCAGGGCGATGCAACCATCAATCTGGACATCGACCGCGACAAGGTCCGCGCCTACGGTCTGACCGTCGCGCAGGTCTACCAGCAGATCGCCGCCAAGCTCACCACCACCACCACGGCGGAGACCCCCGTCACCGTGGACGGCTCCACCATGAAAGTCCAGATCAGCGACAACCTTGACCCTGTGACCAAGGAAAACATGATGGACATCACCTTTACCACCAGCGTCATGGACGCCACCGGCGCCATCACCACCGGCACCTGCACGCTGGGTGACATCGCTACCTGGTTCACCGGCACCGCCCCCGACTCTATCACCAGCGAGAACCAGACCCGCTACATCACGGTGTCTGCCGACACGCTGGACGGCTACAACACCACGGTCCAGTCCCGTGTGCTCCAGAAGACGCTGGACGACTTCGCTCTCTCCGATGAGATGCCCGAGGGCTGCTCCTTCTCGCTGGACGGCGAGTCCTCCACCATCAACCAGATGGTCGACGAGATGGTGCAGTGGATGGCTCTGGCCCTGCCCTTCGTCTATCTGGTCATGGTGGCTCAGTTCCAGAGCCTGCTGTCCCCCTTCATCGTCCTGTTCACGGTGCCGCTGGCCTTCACCGGCGGCCTGCTGGGTATGCTGGTCACCGGCCAGCAGCTGACCATGATCTCCCTGATGGGCTTCATCGTCCTGATGGGTACCGTCGTCAACAACGGTATCGTCTTCGTGGACTACGCCAACCAGCTGCGTCTGGGCGGTCTGGAGCGCCGTGCGGCCCTTGTCGCCACCGGCAAGACCCGTATGCGCCCCATCCTGATGACCACTCTGACGACGGTTCTGGCCATGCTGCAGATGATGCTCAGCAACGATATGGCGAGCCAGCTCATGAGCGGCATGGCTATCGTCATCATCTGCGGCCTGAGCTATGCCACCCTGATGACCCTGTACATCGTCCCCATCCTCTACGACATCCTCTTCAAGAAGCCGCCGCTGGTGGTCGATGTAGGTGACGACGGAATGGACGACATCCCCGATGATGCCGCCGAGTACATCGCACAGTCGAACGCCGCCGAGGCTCAGCCGGAAGCATAATTTTATACGGATTCAAAAGGGAGCTGTTGCATTTTGCAACAGCTCCCTTTTCTGTTTCGCAATATATCCAAAAAATCTCTCGAAATTTTGGAAGATAAATCTAAAAGCATTCTCACACAAGTCTGGAAAATTGTGCTATAATCATAATTATGGACGAGGTTGGGGCTGCGCTGCCCTGACCGAAAATAATGAAGAAGGAGGCGAGCCTTATGGCACAGTTCCGCTCCAAGCCCTTTGGTGTGACCAAAAACGGCGATAAGGTGGATGAATACATCATCTCCAATCCCGGTGGACTTGAGATCAGCGTGCTGAACTACGGCTGTGTGATCAAAAATCTCTTCGTCCCTACAAAAACGGGTCCGGTGGATGTGGTCGTCGGACACGACACCCTCGCCGACTATGAGGCGGATTTCAACTCATCCGGCAGCACCTGCTGCGGTGCGTTCGTGGGCCGGTACGCCAACCGCATTGAAAATGCGGAATTTTCTCTCAGCGGCAAGACCTACAAGCTGGAAGCCAACAATGGCAAAAATCACCTGCACGGCACCTTCCCCCGCAAAATTTACGATGTGAAAATGTTCGGCGACACCCTTTTGATGGAGACCGAAAGCCCGGCGGGCGAAGACGGTTTCCCCGGAAATCTGAAGGTCAGTGTGCGGTATATCCTCACGCCGGACAACACCCTGCGGATGGACTACCGTGTGTCCACCGACGAGGATACCATCATCAACCTGACCAACCACACCTACTTCAACCTCGACGGCGGCGGCAATGTGCTGGGCCAGAAGCTCCGCATTTACGCTTCCAACTACCTCGAGGGCAACAACGAGACCTGCCCCACGGGTAAGATCCTGCCTGTGGACGGTACGCCGATGGACTTCCGCACCGGAAAGCCTCTGGGACGCGACCTCGACACCGGCTTCTACCAGACCACCATGGCGGGCGGCGGCTTCGACCACTGCTATGTCCTCGACCGGCCCCGGGGCGCCAGCCAGAGCCTCTGCGCCTGGGCGTCCAGCGACAAGACCGGCATCAGCATGAAGATGTACACCACCCAGCCGGGCATCCAGCTCTACACCGGCAACTTCCTGCAGGACTGCCCCTCCCCCGGCAAGGGCGGCGTCCCGCTGGAAAAGTACGGCGGCTTTGCCCTTGAGACCCAGCACTTCCCCTGTAGCCCCTCTCACCCGGAGTTCCCGACGACGGTGCTGCGGGCAGGCAAAGTCTTCCGGGCCAACACTACGCTCCGCTTCTTCACCGGCCGTCAGTGCGGCCGATTATAAAAGAAAATCCGTTTTCTAAGCAAATATCAGCCGCAGCAAAGGACAGCTCCCGCAAGAGAGCTGCCCTTTGCTGTTTTTTGGGTGTCCTCTCCATGCCTTGCGGACTAAAAATCTTTGCAGTTCATCAGACTGGCCGAAAAGATGCAACAAAAATACATTTTCATAAAAAAGCCGGTACTTGATTCTCTGTGCAAAAAGCGGTATCCTTTAGGCAGGCAGAGCACAAGGGCTCTGTGCGAAGCAACATTTGGAACAAGAGAGGTACTGGACATGGCTATTTTGGTTTCCGGCGGCGCAGGCTACATCGGCAGCCACACCTGCATCGAGCTCCTGAATGCCGGCTACGACGTCGTCGTGGCGGACAATTACTATAATGCATCCCCTGTGGTCCTCGACCGCGTCAAGCAGATCACCGGCAAGGACTTCCGCTTCTATCAGGCCGATATGACCAAACACGAGGATGTGGAGAAGATCTTCGCCGAGTGTCCCGACATCACGGCGGTCATCCAGTTCGCAGCCTATAAGGCTGTCGGCGAGAGCGTGTCCAAGCCCATCGAATACTACTACAATAACCTCAACTGCACGCTGGTCATCCTGGATGTGATGCGCAAGCACAACTGTCACAACTTTGTGTTCAGCTCCTCCGCCACCGTCTACGGTGACCCCGCCAGTGTGCCGATCACCGAGGACTTCCCCGTGGGTGCCACCACCAACCCCTACGGCACCACCAAGGCCATGACCGAGCGCATCCTCACCGATGTCTGCAAGGCTGACCCCACCCTGAACGTGGCTCTGCTGCGCTACTTCAACCCCATCGGCGCCCACAAGTCCGGCCTCATCGGCGAGGACCCCAACGGCATCCCCAACAACCTCATGCCCTACATCGCCAAGGTGGCTGTGGGCAAGCTGGAAAAGGTCCATGTCTTCGGCAATGACTACCCCACTCCCGACGGCACCGGCGTCCGCGACTACATCCATGTCGTGGACCTGGCCCGCGGCCATGTCTGCGCCATCAAGAAGCTGGAAACGAACTGCGGCCTCTTCATCTGCAACCTCGGCACCGGCAAGGGTTACAGCGTGCTGGATGTCATCCACGCCTTCGAGAAGGCCTGCGGCAAGCCCATCCCCTACGTCATCGAGGCCCGCCGCCCCGGCGACATCGCCGAGTGCTATGCTGACCCCACCAAGGCCAAAAACGAGCTGGGCTGGGTGGCTGAGTACGGCATCGAGGAGATGTGCGCCGACAGCTGGAACTGGCAGAAGAAGAACCCTGACGGCTACCACACCGCGAACTGAATAAAAAACGATAAGAGCCTGTACGGCGGGTACTTCCCGGGTACAGGCTCTTATTTTTTGCACTTTTTCTGATATTCGAGGAAGGCGACATGATTTTTTTCAGAGAGCAGTTCAGAACAGCCCCGTTTCTCTTGACAACGCCGGAAAGTTAGCCTATATTACTGTTGTTAACGCAAACTAACAAACGCGCTCGAGAGGAACATTCCATATGACGTTGAAAGATTTGAACATCGGCGAGACTGCCGTGGTCGGGACCGTGGGCGGCGAAGGCGCTCTGCGGCAGCATTTTCTGGATATGGGGCTGATCCCCGGTGAGGAGGTCACGCTGGTCAAATTTGCCCCGATGGGCGACCCGATGGAGCTGAGCATCCACGGCTACGAGCTGACCCTCCGGCTGGACGATGCCGCCCGCATCGGGGTCACTCTGGCCAAAGCCCCGGCGGTGAAAAAGGCAGCGGCAGAAAGTGAAAAGCCGGTGGAGCACCCGGGCCTCGGCGAAGGCGGACGCTACCACACCAAAAAGGGCGAGAACCCTCTGCCCGACGGCACGACCCTTACCTTTGCGCTGGCGGGCAACCAGAACTGCGGCAAGACGACCCTCTTCAACCAGCTCACCGGCTCCAACCAGCACGTCGGCAATTTCCCGGGTGTGACGGTGGACCGCAAGAGCGGTGCGATCCGGAATAACCCGAATACGGAGGTCACAGACCTGCCCGGCATCTACTCCATGTCGCCCTATACCAGCGAGGAGATCGTGACCCGGCAGTTCATCATCGGCGAGAAGCCCACGGGCATCATCAATATCGTGGACGCCACCAACATCGAGAGGAATCTGTACCTCACCATGCAGCTCATGGAGCTGGATACGCCGATGGTGCTGGCGCTGAACATGATGGACGAGATGCGCGGCAACGGCGGCACTGTCCGCATCAATAAGATGGAGGCCATGCTGGGCATCCCGGTCGTGCCGATTTCTGCGGCAAAGAACGAGGGCGTGGACGAGCTGGTGGATCATGCGCTCCATGTCGCAAAGTATCAGGAGCGGCCGGGCCGGATGGATTTCTGCGGCGAGGAGGATCACGGCGGCGCAGTCCACCGCTGCATCCACGGCATCATCCACCTGATCGAGGATCATGCCAAGGCCGCAGGCATCCCGGTGCGCTTTGCGGCCACAAAGCTCGTGGAGGGCGACCAGCGCATCGAGGCGGCCCTGAAGCTCGACCAGAACGAAAAAGAGATGATCGAGCACATCATCGTCCAGATGGAGCAGGAGCGGGGTCTGGACCGCGCCGCCGCCATCGCGGATATGCGGTTCCACTTCATCCACCAGCTGGTGGATCAGACCGTCGTGAAGCCCCGCCAGAGCAAGGAGCAGCTCCGCTCGGCCCAGATCGACCAGTTCCTCACGGGCCGCTATACCGCCATCCCGGCCTTTGTGGGCATCATGGCGCTGGTGTTCTACCTCACCTTCGGCGTCATCGGTCTGGCGCTCCAGAACCTGCTGGAAGTGGGCATTGATGCCCTGACCGCCGCGGTGGACTCCACCCTCACGGCGTGGAACGTCAATGCAGCCGTCCACTCGCTGGTCATCGACGGCATCTTCACCGGTGTGGGCAGTGTGTTGAGCTTCCTGCCCATCATCGTGACCCTGTTCTTCTTCCTCTCTCTGCTGGAGGATACCGGATACATGGCCCGCGTGGCATTCGTGATGGATAAGCTTCTCCGCCGCATCGGCCTCTCGGGGCGCAGCATCGTGCCAATGCTCATCGGCTTCGGCTGCACCGTTCCCGGCGTCATGGCCAGCCGCACCCTGCCCTCGGAGCGCGACCGCAAAATGACCATCCTGCTCACCCCCTTTATGAGCTGCTCGGCCAAACTGCCCATCTACAGCCTGTTTGCGGCGGCCTTCTTCCCGGAGCACGCGGCTCTGGTGATGGTCAGCCTCTATTTCCTCGGCATTGCGGTGGGCATTCTGATGGCCATCCTGCTGAAGAGCAGTGTCTTTAAGGGCGAGGCCGTCCCCTTTGTGATGGAGCTGCCCAACTACCGCCTGCCTGGCCTCAAGAATGTGGTCCAGCTGCTCTGGGAAAAGGCCCGCGATTTCCTCCAGCGCGCCTTTACGGTCATCTTTGTGGCGACCATCATCATCTGGTTCCTGCAGAGCTTCGACCTGCGGCTCAGCCTCACCGCTGACCCGCAGCAGAGCATCCTTGCATGGCTGGCCAGCGGTATCGCGCCGCTGTTTGCGCCACTGGGCTTTGCCGACTGGCGGGTGTCTACGGCCCTGATCACCGGCTTTATGGCCAAGGAGAGCGTCGTTTCGACCCTCACCATCCTCTATGGCTCCTCTGCGGCCTTTGCCGCCGCGCTGTCCCCGGCGGCGGCTGCACCCCTGCTGGTGTTCTGCCTGCTCTATACGCCCTGCATCGCGGCGGTGGCCTCGGTCAAGCGGGAGCTGGGCGGCAAGTGGGCGTTTATCATGGTGGCAAATCAGTGCATCGTAGCATGGCTGGCGGCCTTCGGCACGCGGCTCATCATGATGCTGTAAAGAAAACGGAAACAGGGAGCGGCCTGCAAGATGCGGGCCGCTCCTTTTCTCTTGACAAGCGCTGCGTTTTTGTGCTATCATTGCTTCAAATTTGAATGATACAATTTTGAATCACAAGGAGGCGTCCCATGAATATCCCGGGTATTGAATTCGGGCGGAAGATCTCGGCGGCTTACGCCGCCCTCTGCAAGCCCCTGTGCCAGAAGCTCCATCTGCCTCAGACGGCTTTTGACATCCTGATGTTCCTCGCCAACAACCCCGGCTACCAGACCGCCAGCGACGTGGTGGAGGTGCGCAAACTGAAAGCAAACCTCGTCTCGGTGAATGTAGACCGTCTGGTGCAGGAGGGCTACCTCGTCCGCGAGGCTGACCCCGGCGACCGCCGCCGCACCCTGCTGCGCTGCACTGAAGAAGCCTGCCCCATCATCGAGCAGGGCCGGGCCTTGCAGGAGGAATTTGGCGCACGTCTGCTGGAGCACACCAACGAAGCACAGCGAAAGGCGTTCTTCGAGACGATGGACATCATGAATAAGAATCTGGACGCCATTCTGGAAGGAGAAGCATGAACATTTTATTTACTATCTTAGTCACCTTTTTCGCCGGCATGGGCGCGGGCCTTGGCACCGGCTTTGCGGGCCTGAGCGCGGCGGCTGTCATCAGCCCCATGCTCATCACCTTCCTGCACATGGACCCCTATATGGCTGTGGGCATCGCCCTCTCGTCAGACGTGCTGGCCAGCGCCGTCTCAGCCTACACCTACTATAAAAACAAGAACCTCGACATCAAAAACGGCCTCATCATGATGGTGAGCGTGCTGGTGTTCACGGTGGTGGGCAGCTGGGTGGCAAGCCTGCTCCCCTCGGCCACCATGGGCAGTTTCTCGGTGTTCATGACCTTCCTGCTGGGCATCAAGTTCATCGTCCGGCCCGTCATGACCACCAAAGAGGCCATGCAGGGCGTCAGCGCAAAGAAGCGGGCCATCCAGTCCATCGTCTGCGGCGTCCTCATCGGCTTCATCTGCGGCTTTATCGGCGCAGGCGGCGGCATGATGATGCTCCTCATCCTCACCAGCGTCCTCGGCTATGAGTTGAAAACGGCTGTAGGTACCAGCGTGTTCATCATGACCTTCACGGCCCTGACCGGAGCTGTCAGCCATTTCGCCATCGGCGGTGCGCCGGTCTGGCACGTCTGGGCGCTCTGCGTCGTCTTCACCCTGCTGTGGGCGCGCATCGCGGCGGTCTTTGCCAATAAGGCCGACGCCAAGACTCTCAACCGCGCCACCGGCATCATCCTCGTCATCCTCGGCGTGGTGGTCATGGGCTTCAACTGGCTCAGCTGACCGTATCTGGACAAAAAGAAATGCCTGTGCAGCATCTGCTGCACAGGCATTTTATGTTGTGGTTTATCGCACGAACTCGACCTCAACGTCGCCGTTCTTGGTGGCGAGGGTCAGCTTGTTGGGGGCATCTGCATTCTGCTGCAGGGTGTCCTTGCCGGAGAAGACGAAGTTCTTGTCGCTGGCGTCGGAGACGCGGATCTTGCCGCCGCCTGCGGCCAGATCAAAGCCGTAAGAGCTGCCGCTGCCGATCACAGAGCCGGTGATGCTGCCGTTCTGCACCTTGGCGTTGCAGACGTTGGCAGAGATGTTTTCCAGCTTGAGGGTGCCGCTGTTCTGGATGGTGGCGGCCACATTCTGGGAGGTGACGCCGCTCATGGTGATCTTGCCGTTGCGGGTGGTGCCGCTCAGGGTGGAACCGTTGAAGTTCGATACCTCGATGCGGCCATTGTCAGTGGTGAGGCTGGCGGTCTGTGCCGAAACGCCGTCCAGCGTGATGCTGTCGTTGGTGGTGCTGACGGTGATGTTTGCCAGCGTCTGGCGGGGTACCTGCAGCGTCAGGGTGCAGCTGCGGGTGTCCTGGCTCTGGATGACAAGGGAAGCGTTGGGCTCCCGGGTCTTGGTCACGGTGAGGGTGCTGCCCGCCACCGTGAAGTCGTAGAGCTTGGAGCTTTCAAAGGCGTAGCTCGAGGTGTAGGTGTAATCGGCACGGATGTGGTCGATGTCGGCGGCCTGCAGAATGACCGCCGCGCTGTTGTCCTGCACCACGATGGCGTTGATGCCGACCGGTGCGTCATAGCTGGCGCTGTAAGTGGCCACAGATGCTGCCGCGCCACAGAAGAACGCAGCCGCCGTGACAGCTGTCAGAAGAGCGAGAAGAAACTTTTTCATAAGGAAAACCTCCTGTCGCAATAAAATAGATGAGCGGAATGTCCCGCAGAAGATTTTACTTTATCCGTCCGGGCCGCAGCTGCGGCTCGGATAGAATTTCTCACCCTAAAAATACCGCAGCAGAGAAAAAAAGTCAAGAGAGAAAAAATGAACAATAAAAAACGCCTGCACAGTGGTGCAGGCGCAAAAGCAGGATAAATTATTTTTCTTCGATGGTGGAGTGCTCGATGACATAGTCGGCAGCGCGGCGGATGCCCTCGTTGCGGCGGATGGCCTCCACGTTGGACGCAGCCTTGACTTCCTCGAGGGTCTTCTTGGTGCGCTCAGCGCGCTCAGACAGTGTCTTGTCGATGTCCTCCTCAGTGGGGACGAGGTTCTCGTTCTGAGCGATCTGCAGCAGGGCCATCCGGGCGCGGGTGTTCTTCTCCGCAGAAGTGCGGACAGCGGCAGTGAAGCTCTCGCGGGTCTGATGGATCTGGCTCAGGTAGCGGTCGAGACTCAGGCGCTGCATCTGCAGCTGCTGCTGGATCTGCTCCATCTCCTGCTGATAGGCGCTCTCGACGAGAACGCTGGGCAGCTCGCCCTCAGCGGCTGCGGCCAGCTGGGTGAGGATGGCGTCCTTGGCGCGATTGAGCGCGGCGGCGTGTTTGTTGTCGTGGAGCTGCTGACGGATCTGGGCGCGGAACTCGTCCATGGTGTCCACATTGGCAGCCTTCTTGGCAAAATCGCTGTTCAGAGCGGGCAGCTGGCGGACGCAGACGTCGTGCAGCTTGATTTTGAAGACCACGGGCTTGCCGGCCAGGTCCTTGGCGTGGTAGCGTGCCGGGAAGGTAACGAAGATGTCGAACTCCTCGCCGCCCTTGTGGCCGAGGATGCCTTCCTCGAAGCCGGGGATCATCCGGCCGCTGCCCAGCTGCAGGGTCTGGTTCTGGGCGGTGCCGCCGTTGAAGGGCTTGCCTTCCAGCAGGCCCTCGTAGTCGATGTGGACGATGTTGCCCTTGACGGCCGGACCCTTGTGAGGCACCAGCTCTGCGGCCATGGCGCGGCGGCGCTCCAGCACAGCGTCGATCTCCTTGTCGGTGACTTCCGGGGTGACGCACTCGGTCTTGAAGCCGGTGGTCTGGGTCAGGCTCAGCTCAGGCTGCAGGGCGGTGGTGGCAGTGGCCACAAAGCCCTCGTCCTTTTTCACGCTGACCAGGTCGTAGACCGGCTCGTCCACAGCGTGGAAGCCATGTTCTGCCATCGCTGCGTCGTACAGGGCCGGAACGTCCTTGTCCATCAAATCGTTGATGGCGTCGTACCAGAAGGTGTGCTCGCCGCGGTCGGCCTCGATCTGGGCGCGGTCAGCCTCGCCCTTGGCAAAGCCCTTGATGGTGTACGTTGCGCGGGTGCGCTCGTACACGGCGTTGGACGCAGCTTCCAGCTCCTCAGCCGAAGCGCTGAAAGTCATTTTGCAGACACTCTTTTCGGGAGTTTCCACGCTTACCAGTTTCATAGGTTCTACCCTCCGTGCTGCCCCCTGAAAGGGCGAAATTCAAAGCATTATAAAGTTATTATAGCACAATAAGCTCAAAAGCGGTATAATAAAAAGAAAGAAAATCTGTTCTTTTGTCAGCGAATGAGCTCCCGGGCGCTGCAAAACGGAAGGAAGTGTACACCTCATGCGTTTGTTCGACGTTCTCGGGCCGGTGATGATCGGCCCCTCCTCCAGCCATACGGCGGGTGCGGCTTTGCCACCACAGGCCGGGGCCACGGCACCGACCGTGCGCTGGTGGCGGGCCTGCTGGGCCTCCGCCCGGACGACCCCTGCCTGCCCGACAGCTTCGCGCTGGCCGAGGAGGCCGGCATGAAGTTCACCATCCATCCGGTGGAGCTCCGTGCCGCCCACCCGAATACGGCGGTGCTCACCTTAAAGAGTAAGGCGGGCCGGACCCTCGTCCTGAAGGCGGCCTCTGTGGGCGGCGGACGCATCCGCGTGACTGAAATCGACGGTGTGCCTGCCGACTTTGGCGGTGACAGCAACACCCTTATCATCCATAACGAGGACACCCCCGGCTGCATCGCCGAGGTCACTATGTCGCTGGCCCAGCGCCGCATCAACATCGCGTCCATGCAGGTGTTCCGCGCCGCGACGGGCGGCTACGCCGTTATGGTGCTGGAATGCGACTCCCACATCCCCCACGTGCTGGAACAGCAGATGGCCGTGATGCCGGGCATCCGCAAAGTCACCTGCCTGAACATCGACGAGCCGGAAGAATGCGAGGAGGGCTGAGAAGTGTCGTTTTTATCCTGTGAAGAGATGCTGGCCGCTGCCCGCAGCCAGAATATTTCCCTTTCGGAGGCCATCCTCCGCAGCGATTTAGCCGAGAGCCGCCTCACAGAGGCCCACAGCCGGGAGATGATGCACCACCTCTGGCAGGTGATGCAGGCCACCAGCCGGGACTATGACCCGGCCCAGCGCAGCCGAAGCGGCCTTTCGGGCGGCGATGCGGCCAAGGTGGAGCAGGCCCATAAAGAAGGAAAGAGCCTTGGCGGCGATTACCTCGCCGCAGTGACTGCCGAAGCTCTCAAGACCGCCGAGTGCAACGCCTGCATGAAGCGCATCGTCGCTGCCCCCACGGCGGGCAGCTGCGGCGTCCTGCCTGCTGTTCTGCTGCCGCTGGCCCGCAGCGGCGAGGCCGACGAAGAGTCCATTTGCGACGCCCTCTATGTCGCCGCCGGATTCGGCCAGGTCATCGCGGCCCGCGCCACTCTCGCGGGCGCGGAGGGCGGCTGTCAGGCCGAGGTGGGCGCTGCCAGCGCGATGGCCGCCGCCGCTCTCTGCCACCTCAAGGGCGGCGCGCCGGAGCAGTGCGCCGCTGCCGCCGCAATGGCTCTGGGCAACCTGCTGGGCCTCGTCTGCGACCCCGTGGCCGGCCTCGTGGAAGTTCCCTGCGTCAAGCGGAATGTCGTTGGCGCGGTGAACGCCGTCTCCTGTGCGAATATGGCCCTTGCCGGGGTGGATTACGCCATCCCCTGTGATGAGGTCATCGACGCCATGGGCCGCGTGGGCAGCCTGCTCTCCCCCGACCTCCGCGAGACCGGTCAGGGCGGTCTTGCCGCCACGCCCACCGGCGTCCGCATTGCGCAGGCTCTGGCAGAGCAGGGCTGATGCATAGAAAATAAAAGAAAAGTGAATGAAAAGACGCACTTTTTCAGAAATTTCAAAAATATTTCCGAAAAAGTGTTGACAAAACCCCGGTTCAGTGATAAAATACATCATGTTCCGAACGGAATGTATGCGTTGGTAGCTCAGCTGGATAGAGTGACTGACTACGAATCAGTAGGCCGG
>OGLF01001161.1_pt1 | contig 15329 bp, 12 predicted proteins | sample 1572701 | NCBI WGS metagenome assembly OGLF01 (sample SAMEA2581910, study PRJEB24529) | metagenome | biome: Human gut stool | place: China | collected 2011 | reverse complement strand
TGGAGATCATGCGCGGGTTCAAGAAGGAGGGCAAGTCCATCCTCTTTATCACCCACAAGCTCAACGAGATCATGGCGGTCGCCGACCGCTGCACCGTCCTGCGCAAGGGCAAGTATATGGGTACCGTGGACATCAAGGACACCACCAAGGAAGAGCTTTCCCGCATGATGGTTGGCCGTGACGTCCAGCTTCAGGTCGATAAAAAGCCCGCTCACCCGGGCGATGTCGTGCTGGACGTGGAGGGCGTCACTATCCACAACGACCAGCGCAAGAAGGACTCCGTCAAGGACGTCACCTTCCAGGTCCACGCAGGCGAGATCGTCTGTCTGGCGGGCATCGAGGGCAACGGCCAGACCGAGCTCGTCTATGGACTCACCGGTCTCGAAAAACTGTCGGGCGGCAAGATCACGCTGGACGGCAAGGACATCACCCGCGAGAGCATCCGTCAGCGCTCGAAGGACGGCATGAGCCACATCCCCGAAGACCGCCACAAGCACGGTCTGGTGCTGGATTACAGCCTCGAGAACAACATGGTGCTCCAGCGCTACTGGCAGCCCGAGTTCCAGAAGGGCGGCTTCATCCAGTCCGATAAAGTCCGCGAGTACTCCGATAAGCTCATCGCTCAGTACGACGTCCGCAGCGGTCAGGGCAGCTCCACCATCGTGCGCAGCATGTCCGGCGGCAACCAGCAGAAGGCCATCATCGCCCGCGAGATCGACAAAGACCCCAAGCTGCTGGTGGCTGTTCAGCCTACCCGCGGCCTGGATGTCGGCGCGATCGAATACATCCACCGCCAGATCGTCGCCGAGCGCGACAAGGGCAAAGCTGTCCTGCTGGTCAGCCTCGAGCTGGATGAGGTCATGAACCTGTCCGACCGCATCCTCGTCATGTACGAGGGCGAGATCGTGGGCGAGTTCGACCCCAAGACCACCACTGTGCAGGAGCTGGGCCTCTACATGGCCGGCGCACGCAAGCAGGGAAAGGAGAGCAAATAAATGAACAAGAAAAAACTTTCCCACAGCAACCTCAACAGCTCCATCACCAGTGTGCTGGCCGCGCTGCTGTGCATCGTCATCGGCATGGCTGTGGGCTTCCTCGTGCTGCTGGCTATCAACCCGGCCCACGCATGGGGCGACGGCTTTGTCCGCATCGTCAAGGGCGGCTTCCATGATGCGCCCTACGGCGTAGGCAAGGAGCTGGCCAACGCGGCACCCCTCATCATGACCGGTCTGTCCGTGGCCTTCGCCTTCAAGACCGGCCTGTTCAACATCGGTGCTGCCGGTCAGTACACGCTGGGCGCTTACGGCGCTCTCTACTGCGCCATCATGCTCAAGATGCCCTGGTATGTCTGCCTGATCGTCGCCACAATCCTCGGCGGAATCTGGGGCGCTATCCCCGGCTTCTTCAAGGCTTACTTCAACATCAACGAGGTCATCACCTCCATCATGTTCAACTGGATCGGCCTGTATCTGGTCAATGAGCTTATCTACCAGAACGGCACCGGCCCCATGTACGACGTGCGCAACACCCGTACCCTGAACCTCGGAAAGAGCGCCGAACTGTCCAAGTCCCTCATCCCGGACTTCGGCCTGAACAAGATGTTCCAGACCAACAGCACCACCATCGCGATCTTCCTCGCTGCGGCAGTCGCCATTCTGATCTGGGTCATCCTGAACAAGACCACCTTTGGCTATGAGCTGAAGGCCGTCGGCCTAAACAAGAGCGCCGCCCGCTACGCCGGCATCAACGAGAAGAAGAACATCATCCTCTCCATGGCCATTGCAGGCGCTCTGGCAGGCTTCGGCGCCGGACTCTACTACCTGTCCAACGTCTCTCAGTGGAACCCGCTGAACTCCACCAGCCTGCCGGCCATGGGCTTCAACGGCATCTCTGTGGCCCTGCTGGCAAGCTCCAACCCCATCGGCACCATCTTCTCCGCTCTCTTCATCTCCCACATCTCGGTCGGCGGCTCCTTCCTGTCCACTAAGTATTACCCCACCGAGATCTCCGACCTGATCAGTGGTATCATCATCTACCTGTGCGCATTCTCCATGCTGTTCCGCGGCAAGATCCACTCCATGCTGTTCAAGAATGCGGACAAGACCAACGTGAATGCAGAGCCTGCCCCTGCTAAGACCGAAACCAAGAAGGAGGGCAAGTGATATGCTGCTTCTCATCAAGTATACTCTGCTGTATGGCATCGTGCTGATGCTGGTCGCTCTGGGCGGTATGTTCAGTGAGCACTCCGGCATCATCAACATCGCACTGGAAGGCATCATGGTCATCGGCGGTGTGGCGGGTGTCCTCACCCTCACCATGCTGCCCGCGGGCCTGCCGGCTTTCGCCACCGTGCTCATCGCGGTGCTGGCGGCTGCTATCGCCGGCATGGTCTACAGCCTGCTGCTGGCCTTCGCGTCCATCAATCTGAAAGCCGACCAGACCATCGGCGGCACGGCTCTGAACCTGCTGGCGACGGCGGTGGCTGTGGTCATCTCCAAGAACTTCAGCGACAGCGGCAGCGCCAAGCTGAACTACTCCAACAAGCCCTTCCTGTTCAGCATCGGCGGCCTGGAGCTGAGCATCTTTGTCCCGCTGGGCATCGCACTGCTCATCATCAGCTACATCGTGCTGTACAAGACCCGCTTCGGCCTGCGTCTGCGCGCCTGCGGCGAGCATCCTCAGGCTGCGGACTCTGTGGGCATCAATGTCTACAAGATGCGTTATGCCGGTGTCGTTATCTCGGGCGCTCTGGGTGCTATCGGCGGTCTGGCCTATATCGTGCCTCCCGTCCAGACCTGGAACTTCGAGGTCGGTGTGGCCGGTGCAGGCTTCCTTGCCATGGCCGTTATGATCTTTGGTCAGTGGAAGCCCTTCAACATCTGCGGCGCAGCCATGTTCTTTGCCGTGTTCAAGAGTCTGGCCAACATCGCCGACTCCACCTTCCTCGCACAGCTCCACTGGTCCAGCAACATCTACAACATGATGCCCTTCGTGGCATCTATGGTCATTCTGGCCTTCACCTCTAAGAACAGCATGGCTCCCAAGGCCGAGGGTATCCCCTACGACAAGGGTTCCCGCTGATTCGAGCGTATTTTCCGGGCGCAGCTGCTTTTCCGGGCGGCTGCGCCCTTTTTGCTTCTTTTTCAACAGATTCCACAAAACGGTGCTTGCTTTTGCGGAAAAATTTGCTATACTTGAATTACAATGTCATACTATTGCCGGAGGCGGGGCAGCGCGGCCCGGGCCGTCGGCGAAGAATACGATTTAGGAGCGTGACCTTATGCGCATTTACGATTTGATCGCCAAGAAGCGGGACGGCGGCACACACAGCCGCGAGGAGCTGGAAGCCATCGTCAACGGCTTCGTCAGCGGCGAGGTAGCCGATTACCAGATGGCGGCCTGGATGATGGCAGTTTATCTGCGCGGCATGACCGACGAGGAGACTGCTGAGTTGACTGACGTGATGGCCCACAGCGGCGTCATGGTGGACCTTTCGCCCATCCCGGGCATCAAGGTGGACAAGCACTCCACCGGCGGCGTGGGCGACAAGACCACGCTGGTCATCGCGCCCATCGTCGCGGCCTGCGGCGTCAAAATTGCCAAGATGAGCGGCCGCGGCCTCGGCCACACCGGCGGCACCATCGACAAGATGGAGAGCGTCCCCGGCACAAAGACCGCCCTCTCGCAGGATGAGTTCTTTGCACAGGTGAATAAGATCGGCCTGTCGGTCATTGGCCAGAGCGAGGGCATCGCCGTGGCAGATAAGAAGATGTACGCCCTCCGCGACGTCACCGCAACCGTCAGCTGCATCCCCCTCATCGCGTCCAGCATCATGTCCAAGAAGCTGGCCTCCGGCTCGGACGCTATCCTGCTGGACGTCACCACCGGCACCGGTGCGTTCATGAAGACCGTGGACCAGAGCATCGAACTGGCCAAGCTGATGGTCTCCATCGGCACCCATCATGGCCGCCGCGTCGCTGCTATGATCACCGACATGGACACCCCGCTGGGCCACAACATTGGCAACAGCCTCGAGGTCATGGAGAGCATGGACGTGCTCAAGGGCCACGGCCCCGCCGACCTGACCGAGGTCTGCCTGCAGCTGGCTGCGAATATGCTGGTGCTGGCCGACAAGGGGTCCCCCGCCGAGTGCCGCGCCATGGCCGAAGCCACTATCGCGGACGGTTCTGCCTATGCAAAGTGCAAGGAGATGTTCGCGGCCCAGGGCGGCGATACCCGCGTTCTGGACGACTACAGCCTCTTCGAGAAGCCCGCCGCCAGCTATGAGCTGCTGGCCGAGGAAGACGGCTACATCGTCGCCAACGACGCCGAGAAGATCGGCTCTGCCAGCGTTCTGCTGGGCGCAGGCCGTCAGAAGAAGGGCGACCCGCTGGACTTCGCCGCCGGCATCACCCTCCACAAGAAGCGCGGCGACTACGTCCACAAGGGCGAGAGCCTTGCCACCTTCTACGGCGCGGCGGATAAGTTCGACGCTGCCGCCGCCGAGTACCGCAGCGGCCTCGTCTACGGCCCCGAAAAGCCAGAGGAAGCCCCGCTGGTCTACGCCCTCGTCACCAAGGACGGCGTGGAGCGGTACTGAGAAGCCCTGAGATAACGCAGAAAAGCCCCGCAGGATTTTTATGTCCTGCGGGGCTTTTGCCGTTTGTAGGGCCTTAGAAGGTCACTGTGAGGTCTTTTGCGGGAGCTTTGATGTCGATGGTCTTGTAGATGAGCTGCCCGTCTGCGGTGGTGTAGGCGGCTGTCAGCTCATAGCTGCCGCGCTTGGCCTTGAGGGCGAAGCTGCCGTTCTCGTCGGCGGTGGTCTGCGCCACGACTTTGCCTTCGCGCAGGAGCGAGATCTTCGCGCCCGGCACGGCGGCCTGGTCGGTCAGCACGACGCGGCCCTTTATCTCGACCGGGGACATCATAATGACGCCTGCCGTGATGGCCGCAGCCGCGCCCACGCCGATGAGGACAGCGGCACCACCGCCGCCACCGCCACCGCTGCCGGAGGAGGAACTGCCGCCGGGGGTGGGAGTGGGAGTCGGGTCGGTGGAGTTGTTCTGATATTCGGCAGTGATACGCACCGACTTTTCATTCATCGTAAAGGTTGTAGTAGGAGCAGTGGCGTCATCCAGCGTAACATCACCTTCATTGACAATCCAGCCGTTGAACTTGTCCGTGGTGTCAGCCATAATGGTAATCTTATCGCCCTGCTTGGCGGTGTGAGAGGTCAACGACTCGGCAAAAGCGTCATCGTTGATTTGGATGATAGTACCGCCGGAGACGGAAACGATAAGTTCGGTGGGTTCAACAGGGTCAGGAGTTTCGATGTCCGTCGTATTGCTGTTGCCGTCATTTTTGTTGACGATGGTAACATTGTCTGCGCCAGCAGGGATAGTACCCTTGCTGATAACATCGTCTTCACCGTCACTACCCATATATTCGGTGGCATACTTGGCGTTGGAAATGCCGTCACCGTTCAGATGGAGGCCCTCGTCGTCCATGCTTGCATGGAACTCAGTAGCTCCGGTGGTATCAATAACCCAACTATGCCAAGGCCAGTTGGTGCTGACGCCGTTTTGGGTGAACAATAAACTCACATCGGTAGGATTTTCAGCGGTTATGTCTAAAGTACGAGCGGTTTCATTATAAACCAAATCGGCGGGACCGGTGGTAGAGATAGAAAGGAGAGTGTCCTTGAGAAGAACAGAAGCATTATTTACACCGGAAGAATCCAAATGCAGTTCAAGAGAGGCAAAAGGAATATCATCAAATGTAATATCGAAATCGCAAATATCGGGTTCATCATCACTGTCAACATACTCAGCGAGAGTATTTTCATCTTTGAACACGGTAACATTGGATGAACATTCAACAAGTTCTCCGTTTTCAGTACGAACAAAATACTTTCCGTAGGTGGCTTTAATTGAACCATCTGACTTAATAAATGCTTTGTCAAAGTCTTTCGCGGTTTCATTGTTGTCTAGCCCAAAGAAATTATGAATGTCAAGATACTTTAAGTCAGTATGAGTAAGGATATATCGGTACAGCAAGTGATAACGCCCATAAGATATTTTTATACCACTGTTTTCCTTTGAATCATAAGGGGCTTTATAGATTTTCATTGTGGACTTGGAACGCTTGTTGGGGTCGTAAACACGTGCAATGTAATAATTTGAAGTTTCTTTGTCGTCAATTAAGCTGAGAAGCACAACAGCGTGAGTGCCGTGAGAAAATTTGTTGTTTCGAGCTAGACCAATAACAACGGGATAACCTGACTGTAATTCAGTGATAACCTCATTGAGAGAGTCCTCAAAATGCATAGCAGTGAAATAAAAACGGTCACATTTGAGCTTATGCATTGTTGGGGTGAGTTGAAGTAACTGATAGTAGTTGATCAAGTCCTCAACAGAAGAATCGTCTTTTGGTGCTTTAAGGTCATAGACATTAGAAGCAGAAGCATCAACTGAGTTAAGAGGGAATCTCTCTGGGGCAACATAGTGAAGTGCAACAACAGTAGACATACCAGAACAAGAACCACCCCATTCGGCAAGCTCTTTTTCCTTCAGATAATTTACAACGCGTGGAACGTAAGGAGAAGCCAGTCGTTCAAAAGCTTCAGAAGAAATGTTGTAGTTTCCAGAAGGGCCAGTTAACCACTCATAGTAACTTTGAAAGGGATGCTTGAAGTCCCAAGAATTGCCGTAAAAGAAATCATCGCCACTATTCAAAAAGCTCAGATTATCTCGCTTGAAAGTAAAGGCCAAATCTTGGTAATGCCAGTTGGCATTGCTGAAAGGCTCATTGCTGCCTAATATATCTATTTGATTGGATTGAGACTTTGTACCTTCATAATAGACATCCGTCACATTGGAATTATAGAAGGCTTTATCAGATACACGTACCAGAGTAGAGGGAATCGTTACAGAAGTAAGACTGGTACAATTATAAAAAGCTTGAGAGTCAATGCATTGTACACCGTAAGGAATGACGATAGACTCCAAAGCCGTACAGTAGGCAAAGGTGGAAGAATAAATAAAAGTTGGACTTGAAGAGAAGGTAACGGAAGAAAGATTAGCACATTTATAAAAAGCATAAGAACCAAGCCTTATCAGGCTGGAAGGGAGAGCGATGCTTTTGAGATTTGTGCCCAGAAAAGCCCAATCGCCGATTACTTTCACTCCTTCCGGAAGAGTCAGTTCTTCAAGAGAGGAACCACGAAAAGCATCGTCGCCGATTTGAGTAAGACTATCCGGAAGAGAAACATCTTTGATTTTTAGGCCGCGAAAAGCATCGGAACCAATTCGAGTGATGCCGTCTTCAATCACAATAGAAGTTATACCGTTAGAAAAGGGAGAGTAGTTATAGTCTTTAATTGCGCCAGTACCACGAATAGTTAGAACACCGGCATTATCAAGCTCCCAAGTGACATTATCGCCGTCACTTCCACAATTGCCGGAGTCAACAATAATGGCGTGACCATTTATTATGGCGCTATCAAGCGCATCATTATTTTGCTCTATTGCAATAGCCTGCCACTGAGCGGTTGTGCCATTATAAGTAATGCTCAATCGTGATTCGGAAGCAGTTTGGAAAGCAAATTGACCAATCTTAGTAATGGTAGCAGGAATTGTTGCAGATGAAATATTGGAACAAGAGTAAAATGCGAAATTTCCGATAGAAGTAATTCCGTCACTGAAAATAACAGATTTGATGCTGAGCTTTATCGAAGAAGTTGAAAGCCACGGAGCAGGATTCAAAATGTCATAATTTGTCATCTCGCCAGTTCCGGTAATGCTCAGCGTACCGTCGCTGGATAAGCTCCACTTTAGATTATCACCACATTCACCCAAAGCAAGAGCTTCACTGTTTTCTTCGTCGAGAAGTGAGAAAACTGATGAGGTGAAATTTTGTCCAATGTCCGATTGTGCAAACGCGCTGAAGGGCAGCAGCTCGCACAGCATGGTCAACGTGAGAATCCACGCCAACATACGCAATCGTTTTTTCATAAAAGACCTCCTACATTTTGATAAACCGGCAATGCCGGAGCGGACCAAAGCATTAAAAATTGTTTGAGATGAACTCGTTCAGCTGCTTCACGGTGTTATAGATGGTGATGAAGTTGTTGAGCATCGCACTGGTGGAGGAGAAGATACGGGCCATATAGTTGAAGACCTTGCTGACTTTTTCGATGTTGGACAGCACGGTGGTAAAGCTGCCCTCGTCGGTGGCGGTGTCCGCGCCGCCGAGGACGGCGTCTGCCTCAGCGGGGGAGAGCGGGCGGCAGGCGGCGGGCAGAGTGAGCGAGTGGGTCAGAGTCATAGAAAACCATCCTTATCTGGCGTAGAGTGCCACAAGTGTGAAAAACATCGTCCCGGCGACAAGAAATGTCCCGGCGTGTGCTCGGAAGGAGAAGCCTTCGTCTGCCGTAGGCGTGTTCGGCGAGGACTTTGACGCGGCGGAAGAGCCGCCTTTTGCGATGGGACGCCAGTGGGCGTAGATGGTGCCATCCGAGGTGAACTCGGTGTTGGTCGTGATGCGGTCGCCGTCCAGCTCGTCGGTGTACCAGCCCTCGAAAGTGTAGCCGTCCATGACGGGACTGGGCAGGGAGGTGAGGTTGCCGTCGAGGCTGGTGCTGGCGATGATGGGGACGCCGGTGCCGCCGCCCGTCTCAAAATAGATGAGATAGGATTCGCTGCCGCCGTCCGCATAGGCAGGCAGTGCCAGCGTAAACAGGAGCAGCGGCACCAGCAGCAGACTGATAATTTTTGAAAGCTTCATAAAATCCTCTTTCCAAAGCCTTTTTTGACAAAATTATAGCCCGTTTACGGGCAATTGTCAATATGCGAGTCCTCCCTTACCATTCAATTACAGAATGGAAAGATTGGATGGTATTTCGTATGATTTCGTTTGAGCCGCTTTGGAAGACGATGAAGAAAAAAGGTATCTCGCAGTATAAACTCATCAAAGAATACAAAATCAGCACAGGCCAGTTGGACAGACTGCGCAAAAACGGGAATGTCAGCACCTACACCCTCGACCAGCTGTGCCGCATTCTGGACTGTGGGCTGGAAGATGTGGCCACCTACCACCCTGACACGGAGGTAAAGCCGTAAAGCACGGATAATTAACAACGAAAAAGCACGTTTCGACGGATGACCTGTGATTCAGTAGATGTTTTGCCCGAGATGTGGTATAATCTACTCAATAGCGCCCAGACGGCGCAGGAGAAGAGAAAGGGTTATTCTATGAAGATCGTTTTGGTGGGCGGCGGCAAGGTCGGCACAGCGCTGGCGCGGCAGCTCAGTGAAGAGGGTCACAACGTGACCGTTATAGATACGAACAAGGCACGTGTGGAGCATATCGGGGAGTCCTACGATGTGATGAGCATTTTCGGCAACGGCTCGTCCATCACCACCCTGTCTGAAGCCGGCATTGAGGATGCGGACGTGTTCATTGCCGTGACCGGTTCGGATGAGCTGAACCTGCTGTGCTGCATGTTCGCCAAAAAGGCGGGCCACTGCCACGCCATCGCCCGCGTGCGCAACCCGTCTTACAGCCATGAGCTGGACTTTATCAAAAAGCAGATCGGCATCTCGGCCATCATCAACCCTGAAATGGCAGCGGCAAAGGAAATTTCCCATCTGCTGCGCTTCCCGGGCGCAAGCAAGATCGACACCTTCGCGGGCGGACGCGTGCGGCTCATCAAGTTTGCGCTGACCGAACAGCAGGGGCTGGACGGCGTGGCCATCCATGAGATCACCACCCGCCTCAAGAGCGACATTCTGGTCTGCGCGGTGGAGCGTGACGGCGGGGTCATCATCCCCAACGGTAACTTTGTGCTGCAGAACGGCGACCAGGTCACCTTCCTCGCCACGCAGGAGAAGGCCCACGAGTTCTTCCAGCGTATCAATATGCCGGTGCGGCCGGTGCGCAACGCCCTCATCGTGGGCGGCGGTGCCATCGCCTATTACCTGAGCCAGGAGCTGCTGGAAAATCACGTCCGCGTCCGCATCGTCGAGCGGGACCCGGCCCGCTGCAATGTTCTGGCCGAGTCCCTGCCGGAGGCACAGATACTGAACGAGGACGGCTCCAACCGCGACTTCCTGCTCTCGGAAGGTCTGGAATCCACCGAAGCCTTCGTAGCTCTGACCAACATCGACGAAGAAAACGTGCTGCTGACCCTGTTTGCGAAAAAGCACTCCAAGGGCAAGCTGGTCACGAAGATCAACCGCCTCGAGTTCGACGATATTCTGGCCGGGCTCGATTTGGGCAGCATCGTCTACCCCAAGTACATGACCTGCGACTACATCGTGCAGTACGTCCGCGCCCTGCAGAACGAGGCCGGCAACAACATCAAGACCCTTTACCGCATCCTCGACGACCGCGTGGAAGCGCTGGAATTCACTGTCCATGAGGAGAGCCGGGCCACCGGCGTGCCGCTGAGCCAGCTGCATCTGAAAAAGAATCTGCTGCTCTGCTGCATCACCCGCGGCGACCATATCCTCATCCCCCGCGGCGGCGACCAGATCCAGGTGGGCGACAACGTCATCGTCGTCACGCTGGAACACGGCCTGCACGACCTGCGGGACATCGTGGAAGAGTAACGGGGGACAGGACGTATGAATTATGCGATCGTCTTTCGTCTGCTGGGCTACATCCTGATGATAGAGGGGACACTGCTGCTGCTCCCGGCGGTGACGAGCCTCATCTACGCTGAGTGGGCCGTCATGGGCGTGTTCCTGCTGACGGCGGCCATCAGTGCGGCGCTGGGTTTTGCCCTGCGGGCCATCAAGCCCCGCAGCAAGGTGTTCTATATGCGGGAGGGCTTTGCGGCCACCGCCCTGAGCTGGATCACCATCAGTATCATGGGTGCAGTGCCGTTCGTCCTCACCGGCTGCATCCCGAATCCCGTGGACGCCATGTTTGAGACCGTTTCGGGCTTCACCACCACCGGTGCCAGCATCCTGCCCGGTGTGGAGGGCCTGCCCAACGGCATCCTGTTCTGGCGCAGCTTCACCCATTGGATCGGCGGCATGGGCGTTCTGGTGTTCCTGCTCTCCCTGCTGCCCCTGACCGGCGGCTCCCACGTCAACCTGATGAAGGCGGAAAGCCCCGGCCCGCAGGTGGACAAGCTGGTGCCGAAGGTGCAGTCTACGGCCAAGATCCTGTACGGCATCTATTTCGCGCTCACGGTGGTGGAGTTCTGCTTCCTGCTGGCGGGCGGAATGAATGTGTTCAACTCTCTGCTCACGGCCTTTGGCACGGCGGGTACTGGCGGCTTCGGCTTCAAGAACGACAGCTTTGCCAGCTTCTCGCCCTACATCCAGTGGGTCGTGACCATCTTTATGATCCTCTTCGGCGTCAACTTCAACGCGTATTTCCTGCTGCTGCTGCGCCGGTTCCGCCGCGCAGCGTCCAGCGAGGAAGTCCGCGCCTATCTCGCCATCATTCTGGCGGCGGTGGCCGTCATCACGGTGAACATCCGCAGCCTCTACGGCACCTTCGGCGAGGCGCTGCGCCATGCGGCCTTCCAGGTCGGCTCCATCATTACCACCACCGGCTTTTCCAGCTGTGATTTCGACCTTTGGCCCACGCTGGCAAAAGAGGTACTGGTGCTGCTGATGTTCGTGGGTGCCTGCGCGGGCAGCACTGGCGGCGGCATCAAAGTCAGCCGATTCCTCCTGCTGGGCAAGACGCTGGGCAAGGAGCTGAAACAGGCCCTCCACCCGCAGGTGGTAGCCCCTGTCCGGATGGACGGCAAGCTGGTCAATCATGAGACCATCCGCACCACCAACGTCTTTGTGGCGGCCTACATCTTCATCTTTGCGGCGAGTTTCATGCTCGTCAGTCTGGACGGCTTTGACATGGTGACGAACTTCACCTCCATCGCCGCCACCCTGAATAACATCGGCCCCGGCCTCAATCAGGTGGGTCCCATGATGAACTTCGGGGCCTACTCCAACTTCGCAAAGCTGGTGCTCATCTTCGATATGCTGGCCGGTCGTCTGGAAATTTTCCCGATGCTGGTGCTCTTCCTGCCCGATACGTGGAGAAGATTCTAAAAGTTTTATAATGCAAAAGATCCCCCGGTCCAGCCGGGGGATTTTTGTCTGTATCAGAACGTCAGATCGACCTTTTCCTGCGCACGGTATTGCAGAGCCTCGAGCAGCGAATCCTCGTCGAGGAGGCGCTTGCCGGAGAGGTCGGCAATGGTGCGGGCCACCCGGAGGATGCGGTCATGGGCGCGGGCCGAAAGGCCCAGCGTCTCGTAGGAGGCCCGCAGGAGCTGTTCAGCAGCGGGGGTCAGCCGGCAGATGCGCCGCACCTGCCCGGCGGTGAGCTGGGCGTTGCAGCGCACATCCTCGTAGCCGGGAGCAGCGTACCGCTGGGCCTGGATGGCCCGGGCAGCAAGGACCTGTTTCCGCAGCTCGGCGCTGCTCTCGGAAGGGGCAGCGCCATGCAGTTCATCGAAGGCCACCGGGTCCATCTCGACGCAGAGGTCGATGCGGTCCAGCAGCGGGCCGGACACCCGGCTGCGGTACTGCCGCACCGCGCTGGGCGAACAGGTGCAGGCCCGGGTAGGGTGGCCGTAGTAGCCGCATTTGCAGGGGTTCATGGCGGCGACGAGCTGGAAGCGGCTGGGATAAGTGGCGCTTCCGGCGGCTCGGCTGACCGTGATGCAGCCGTCCTCGAGGGGCTGGCGCAGCACTTCGAGGCTCTCACGGGAGAACTCGGGCAGTTCGTCGAGGAAGAGGACGCCGCAGTTGGCCAGACTGCACTCGCCGGGGCGGAACTGCGCCCCGCCGCCCGCCAGCGCAGCCGAACTGGCCGAGTGGTGGGGGCTGCGGAAAGGCCGTGCCGTCACGAGACCCCGGCCTGCGGGCATCTGCCCGGCGATGGAATAAATTTTCGTCGTCTCCACGGCTTCTTCCCGGGTCAGGGGCGGCAGGATGCCGGGCAGGCGGCGGGCCAGCATGGATTTGCCGGTACCGGGAGCACCGACGAGCAGGACGTTGTGTCCGCCCGCAGCCGCGATGACCATCGCCCGGCGGGCCAGCGGCTGGCCGCAGACGTCAGCGAAATCGGGAACGTGGCTCCACGCATCGGCAGGGTCAAAGGGAACCGGAGCCGTGGGAGAAATGGGCTGGATGCCCCGCAGTGCGTCCACGACCTGACGGGCCGTTGCGGCAGGGTATACCTGCATCTCGCTGCCGCAGGCTTCAGCGGCTTCGGCAGCGTTCTCGGCGGGGACATAGAGCGCCCGCACACCGCTGGCGGCAGCCTCCAGCGCCATGGGCAGGACGCCGGACACCGGGCGGAGACTGCCGTCCAGCGCCAGCTCCCCCAGAAAGGCCGTGTCCTTCGGCGGCGGCTCCAGCTGCCCGGAAGCGGCCAGCACCGCCAGCAGCAGGGGCAGGTCATACACCGGGCCGGTCTTGCGGACATCGGCGGGAGCGAGGTTGATGGTGATGCGGCGGTCAGGCCACTTGAAGCCCAGATTTTTCAGGGCTGCATGGACGCGGTCGCCGCTCTCCCGGACGGCGGAGTCCGGCAGGCCGACGATGGAGAGGGCGGGCATCCCGCCCGAGATGTCGGCCTCGACTTCCACGGGGAAGCCGTTGAGGCCCTTGAGGCCGAAGCTCTTGAGGACTGCGTACATGGGCGCTCCTTTCTGCCCGATGGGGCGGCAGAGACCATCCATAAAAGAAGATGACGAAATTTTTACGTTGCTTCGAAATTTCCAATGAGATAATAGACAAAAGACATGGAACGGTTGGCTAAGAACTGACTAAGAAATGGTAAAGACAGGGCGCAGATGCCCAAGTTCGACACAATTTTCTGTTTGAATCTATTATATTAGAGGGCATGTGAGATGTCAACGAAACGCGGGCTGTCTGCGATTGGAGGAAGAATCTTATGGTTGCGAAAGAGTACTGCTGTTACACCAGGCCCTATTCCAGTATCGAAGGCTTTCAAATTGCACACACGCTGTACTACAGCGCAAGCGTAGAGGAAGAGGGAGTTGTATTGGCAGTGCGGCGGCAGCAGGGAGAAGAGTGTGTCACGGAGCAGGTCATCTGCCCGGTGGGCGACTTCGGGCGGCTGATGTCCCTGATGCGGTATCTGTGCGAAAATGGAGTAGGGCTGGGCCACTGGCTGGATGTACTGGACGACGCAGGGCAGGTGTACTGGCCCTGCACGGCTGCAAATGGGCAGCAGGAGAGCGGAAAGCCTGCACGATTTGTGGCATTTGCTGGTTTTGAGGGGGAAAACTTGGTACATAATCCTGAATTGACACAAAGCATATAAAAGCTTATATTATAAGTAGACTTGGATGAATTTGTCCATTATGGTCAAAAATTATAAAGGTAAGGTGTGCAATATGTATCAGGATGAGTATAAGCGCTGGCTGGCAGCGGATCTGGAGGACGCAGATCTGAAGCCGGAGCTGGCCAAGGTCGAGGGGAACGACGACGAGATCAAGGACCGCTTTGCCGTTGCACTGAAGTTCGGTACCGCCGGCCTGCGCGGCGTGCTGGGCGCTGGCACCAACCGCATGAACATCTACGTCGTGCGTCAGGCCACCCAGGGTCTGGCAAACTGGGTCAAGACCCAGGGCGGCAGCCAGACCGTGGCCATCAGCTATGACAGCCGCCTGAAGAGCGACATCTTTGCCAAGACTGCCGCCGGCGTTCTGGCCGCAAACGGCATCAAGGTGCGCATTTATGATGCTCTGATGCCTGTCCCGGCCCTGAGCTTTGCCACCCGTTACTATGAGTGCAATGCGGGCATCATGGTCACCGCTTCTCATAACCCCGCCAAGTACAACGGCTACAAGGTCTACGGCGCGGACGGCTGCCAAATTACGCTGGAGGCTGCCGAGAAAATTCTGGCAGCTATCGAAAAAATTGATTGCTTTGACGATGTCCGGCTGGCAGATTTTGACGCTGCCGCCGCCGCGGGCCGCATTGTGACAATTGACGAAAAATGCCTCGATGATTTTGTGCAGGCTGTCTATGACCAGCGCGTCGGCGACGGCGCGGGCATCGACGCGCTCAAGCTCGTCTACACCCCGCTGAACGGCACGGGTCTGGAATGTGTGAAAAAGCTGCTGAAAAAGCTCGGCGTGACCCATGTGACCGTTGTGCCCGAGCAGGAAAAGCCCGACGGCGACTTCCCGACCTGCCCCTACCCGAACCCCGAGATCCGCGAAGCTATGCAAAAAGGCTTGGAGCTGTGCGACAAGGTCCGCCCCGATCTGCTGCTGGGCACCGACCCCGACTGTGACCGCTGCGGCCCCGCTGTGCCGGACGGAAAGGGCG
>OGLF01001156.1_pt1 | contig 15393 bp, 8 predicted proteins | sample 1572701 | NCBI WGS metagenome assembly OGLF01 (sample SAMEA2581910, study PRJEB24529) | metagenome | biome: Human gut stool | place: China | collected 2011 | reverse complement strand
AGTATGACCCGAAAAACCATGTGCTGAATTACTGTATGTCCAGTAATATCTCCGGCGTAATCGGCTCGGCTGTTGCGGCGGGTGTGCTGATTTCATTCCTGGGATAAACGGTCAGTAGGAAAAATATAAAGAAACTCTGGTATGGCTTTGTAAAGCTATGCCGGAGTTTTTTGTATGTTTTTCTTTGAGGGGCATTTCATTCACTAACCACCTTCCAATATTCAGCCATCGCCATCTTCTCCGCCAGATACGCATCAATCAGGTTGGTGTGTGCCTGCGTCCACGAGAGTTGTGCGGACAACACATCTGCCATGCTGGCTTTTCCTTCATTATAAGAGAAGGTGACAAGGCCCAGATTCTCTTCGGCGAGTATCATATTCTCCCGGGCCGTCTTGACTTGCTGTTCAGTTTCCGTCAGTTTTGTGGTGGCTGCGGAGAGCTCTTCCAGAATATTGTCCGTTACATAGCTTTGTTGCAGCTTCTGTATGCCGATATAGGCTTTCTGTTGGCGGTTTGTCTTGAAGCGGGCTCCCCAACGGAAGATGGGGATGCTGACGTTGACCCCTGCGACGGGAGTATGAGGTACATCCTGCCCCATATAGGCGATTCCCGTATCCCAACCGGTGGCGAGGAACATGCTGACTTGTGGGTTGTAGCGGCTGAGGGCGGCATGCCGTTGCGCTTCACTGCGGGCGATGTTCACGGAGGTACTGGCATATTCTGCCCGGCGGGGCAGCACATCATCCAGGCCCAAAGGGATGATGGGAGCAGTCGGTATATCTATTTCGGCTATGCTGTCTATGGGAGCGTCCGGTTCCGAGCCCATAAGGATATTCAGTTTTTGCAGGGCAAGGGTATGGTTTTGGCGTGCCTTGATGTACTGCAATTCGGCTTCCTTACGTCGGGTGGAAATCATCAGCAAGTCTGTGCGGCTGATGGCACCGTCATCAAAGCGGTCTTGGATGATGTCGTACTGCTGTTGTACAATATCCTGAAAGGTAGCCGCGGCTTTCAGACCGGCACGGGCGGCAGAGGTATTCCAATAGACGGCGTCACTTTGATAGTGTATCTGGTCGAGGGTCAGCTCTGTGGTAAGTTGGTCCAGTGCCTCTTCGGCTTGCGCCACTTTCTTTTGGGCTATTAGGGAACCTCCGGTATAAAGCGGCTGCGTCAAGGTGGCAAGTGCCTGATAGGTATAAGGGTGGTAGTCTCCTTTCGGACTGTTCCATTGGTCCAGATGATTGAGATTGGCGGTACCCTCGGCGGTGATGTCAATCTGGGGCAGGAAACCGGTGGAGGCAATCTTGCGTGCCTCGGTACTGGCGAATGTTTTCAGATGCTGTTGTTTCAGAATCTGGCTGTATGCTTCTACCTTGTCGCGGTATTCTTCGCGGCTCAGATATGCTTGTTGTGCCCCGGCATTCAGTCCTGAGCACAGTAATGATAGAATAAGTATATTTGTTTTCATCATTCAATAGGTAAACTGTAAATTGTTGAATGTTCTCTCACTTGATTTTATGAATGGCGCAATAAGCCACCGGCAGCACGAATAGTGTCAATGCCGAGGCTACCAGCAAACCACCCATGATGGTTGCCGCCATGCCGCCGAACATGGCGTCGAACAATAACGGCAACATTCCCAGGATAGTGGTACCCGATGCCATGGCCACCGGGACAATACGGGTGGTCGTTGCACTGATAACGGCTTCACGCGGTGCTTTTCCGGCAGCGGTTTCCGTATCAATCTGGTCCACCAGCACGATGGCATTCTTGATATTCATTCCAATCAGCCCCAGCAAGCCGAGGATGGAGAAGAAGTCGAATGATTTCCCCAATACCACCAGTCCCAGTACAATACCTATAAAGATAAGCGGCAGCATCAGCAGGATAACAATCGGCTTCCGGTAGCTGCGGAACAGAAACAGCAAGGTGACGAACATAAGGAAGAATGTCAGCGGCAGGTTAGCTGCCAGTGCGGCATTGCTTTCTGCCTGGCTTTCCTGCTCTCCGAAGTATTTCATGGTGTAACCTTCGGGCACATCAATCTCTTCTTGCACTTGCTTCCATATACGGTTGAAGGCGGCAATGGCATTCACACCGCGGCGTGGGTCGGCCTGCGCCATCATCACCATCTGCCGGTTGTAGTCTTTCACATTGGAGAACTTGTACTGGAAGTCGAACCGGCTGACGACTTGTTCCAGAGTGGTTGTTTCGCGTGCAGTGCCGAATACGGGGAGTGTACGCAAGTCGTTGATGCGGAAAGAGTCGATAGTTTTATCCTTCAACAGAACGGGAAGTACCTGGTCTCCTTCCCTATATTCCCCAAGTGTCATGCCGTTCGTACCGATCTGGATACTCTGTGCCATGCTTTGACGGGAGATACCCAACGGTTGTGCACGCTCCTGACTGTAAACGGGATGCCATACCGGTATCTTATTGCCCCAGGAGTTGCGCACGTTGATAAGTTCGCCGTCACGGTGCATGATGTCCAGAGCCTTGTTGGTCAACATGACCAGCGTATCCGTGTTATTGCCGATGAACCCGATTTCAATGGCGGCATCTACAGCAGGAGAGAGTTTGAACAACATGGTACGGGTGATGGCATTGGGATAGTTGGCCTTCATGTAGGCATCAAGATTCTCTTCCTGCTTCTTGGTATATTTGCTGTCCGTTACTTCCACCAGGATATTGGCGAAGTTAGGTTTGGGGCCGACGGAAGTGGAGGCCAGATAGTAACGCAACGGTGTGCTGCCGAATGTGACGGATACCCGTTTCACTTCCGGCTGCTGCATCAGATGCGCTTCCACCTTTTTCATTTCGGTTTCTACTTCGCGGATGCTGTACCCGTCCGGATAGAATACATCTGCCCGAAAGTAGGGCTTGTCCAGAGAAGGGAAGAAGTTCTGGGGCATCAGCCCCATGACGATGAGGGAGAGGATGAACAGTGCTGTAATGCTTCCAAGGGTCAACGCCTTCTTGCGTATCAGTGTGCTGAGGATGGAGGCGAATTTATGGTAGAAAGGCTTGTCGTATGGGTCCTTGCTACCATCTTTAGCCTTTGCTTTCAGTATGAAGTTGCCGAATGTAGTGGTTTGTGTCAACGCCAGCACCCAACTTAATCCCAGGGAAATGGCCAACACTACGAATAGCGGTTTCACGATTTCGGCTACGGAAGAGGGAGCCAGATACAGTGGCAGAAACGAACAGATGGCAATGAACGTTGCTCCCAGCAATCCCCATTGGGGACCGGTGGCACCGTCTATCAGCGCTTTTCGGCGGTCGATGCCGCGGGCAATGGCAATTTGGGCATTATCTGTCACCACGATGGCATTGTCCACCAGCATTCCCATGGCTATGATGAATCCGGCGAGGGAGGTCCGGTTCAGACCTACGCCAAGAAACGACATAATGAGCAGTGTGCCTCCGATAGAGAATATAAGGGAAGAGCCAATCAGTACTCCTGCACGCATGCCCATCACCAGCATGATGATTACAATCACAATCAGGATGGATTCTATCAGATTGATGATGAACCCGTTGTTGGCTTCTTTGGCAATCACGTTTTCGGGATACAGACTTTCCAGTTCCAGCCCCACGGGGATGAGGGGCATGAGTTCGGCAAGCCTCCGGTCTACCAGTTCACCGGTTTTTACCACATCCTTTGTCGGGTCGGTGGAGATGCCGATACCGATGGCGCGCTTTCCGTTGACGTGCATGATATTGCCGGGAGGTTCCATGTATCCCTTTTCAATGATGGCGATGTCACCCAGCTTGACTTGTCCGCCGGAGGTAGTGATAACCTGGTTGCGGATATCATCGACAGTCGTGTAGGTACCGTTGGCCACAATGCGTAACTGTTGTTCTCCGGCGCTGATTTCACCCGTATTGATAATCTGGTTCTGCGATTGTAGCAGGCTGGCCAGCTGCTTGGGGTCGATACCCATTCCTGCCAGCTTGTTTACGGAGATGAATATATGGATGACCTCTGTCTGTGTACCGAAAAGGGCTACCTTCATCACACCGTCTGCCGTGATGACTTGTGTCTTGATTCGTTCCGCCCAGTTTCTCATTTCTTCATAAGAGAAACCGTCGTCACCCACCAGGCCGTAATAGATGCCGAAAACGTCTCCAAAATCATCCGAGACGGTCGGCACAGAAGAGCCTGCGGGCAGTTGGGGCTGTATGTTGAGCACTTTACGCCGCAGTTCGTCCCACTTCTGCGGAATGGATGCGGCAGAGAGTGACGGTTGCAGTTCGAAGGTTATCTTGGAGAGTCCGTACATAGACTCTGACTTTATCTTGTAGACGCCGCTCATCGACTGTATTTCTCGGGAGATGGGTTCGGTGACGAGCCGTTCCACTTCTGCCGGCTCCGCTCCCGGGTAGCGTGTCATGATGACTGCCGACTTGATGACGAAAGGTGCGTCTTCCTTCTTTCCCAACCTGCCGAATGACAGTATGCCGCCGATAAGCAGCACAGCCAGAAAGAAGTAGACTATCTTCGTGTTGTCTAATGAATATTTGGCTAGATTCATAATGAATATTTTTTAGATAAATGGGGAATGTAATGTGCCAATGTGATTAATCACATTAGTACCTTTATTGCTTCTCCTTCTGTCAGCTGGTATACTCCGGCCGTCACAACGGTTTCTCCCGGTTCCAACCCTTTAGAGATAAGCAGGTTTGCCTCTCCCGTTGGAGAATAAACGGTCACTTCGCGGCGACTGACTTTATTACCTTCCACCACCCATACATACGTTTTCCGGTTTTCACTGTCGCCAAATACGGCGCTTAACGGTACATTCATCAGCTTTTCTTCCAGAAAGGGAGCGACATCCGATGCCAGCTTTATTTTGCATGTGAATCCCGGTTTTACGTCATAACGTGTACGGTCAAAGTGCGGGTCGTCAATTGTTATTGTCACCGGAATACCCGTCCCTGCTGTGGAGATGTCAAGATACTCTTCCAGTCTGGCATCGAAAGCCTCTGCAGGGTAACTGTCGAACACCACCTTGAACTTTACGTCCTTGGCACGGAGCAGATAGAGATAATCATCCGGTACGGTGAACTTGATTCGTAGCTTCTGTGTATTTACCAGCTGTACAACCCCTTCTCCCGCATTGACACGCTGATAGTTCTCTACCAGCCGTTTTTCGATGGAACCCTCGAAAGGGGCTGTCAGCCGCGTATCCCGCATATTGTTGCCGGACAACTCGTAAGTGGATTTTGCTTTCTGATAGTTGGCTACGCTGATTTCGTATTCCTGCACGGAGATAGCCTGGCGGCCAAGCAGCCGTTTGTTACGTTCCACTTGTGCGGCAGCTGTTTCGTAGGCAGCCTTGTCGGCTGCATATTGCAGGGAGATGTCGCGTGGGTCGATGGCGGCAATCAGTTGCCCCTTTTTTACCCGCTGTCCCTCTACAACCGGGAGGCTGATGATTTGTCCGCTGACGCGGAAGGCAAGTCTCACATATTCCACGGCTTCCACTATTCCGGAGAAGTCTTTGCGGATAACCGACTGTGAACTGACTTGCGCAGTCTTCACCGGTCGGATAAGGGTATTGCTACCCTTTTGTTTTTGCCCGCACGACGTGATGAGCAACGTCGTAACCAGGGCGAAAAGAAACATTTTTTTCATTGGTAAACAAGTATATAGTTATTCGTTCAGGTATATATAAAAACATAAAACCGGGAAAACAACCAAATGTTCTCCCGGTTATAGGATAAATGATGATTTAATGTGCCAATGTGCTAATTGGCTGCGCAATGTTTATGCTGCGCTATCACGCCGCAGGTCATTGGCACATTGGCATATTAATTTTCAATTCCGTCCCCCGTTCCAGCGTATATGGGTGTCCGTAGACTTGTATGTCCACTTTGCTGCCTGCTGTAAGCGAGATTTCGATTTCTTTTCCTACCCGTATGTGAAGTGTGTTTTTCAGATAATTCACCTTGAATGAATAGCTGTCCCATTTTTGCGGTATGACAGGGGAGAAACACAACGTCTCCTTCAGCACCTGCATACCTGCAAATCCGCGTACAATGGCCAGCCAGCTGCCGGGCATACTGGTTATGTGCAGACCTTGGTCCGCTTCGTTGTTGTAGTCGTCCAGGTCAAGCCGCGTGGCATGCAGGAAAAGCTGGTAAGCTTTTTCCACTTTGCCGATGCGTGCAGCCAGGATGGAATGGATGTGGGGAGAAAGGGAGGATTCGTGTACGGTCATCGGCTCATAGAACTCGAAATTGCGGCAGACGGTTTCCGTGTCGAAATAGAAATAATAGAGGTAAAGTCCGAGCAACACGTCGCTCTGCTTGATGTAGCAAGAGCGCAGAATGCGGTCCCATGACCAATGTTGGTTGATGGGGCGTTCTTCGGCAGGAATGTTATCTGTACTTTCCAGTACTTTATCCATATAGCCGTCATTTTGGATAAAAATACCCCGTTCCTTGTCTTCCGGCAGATACATGTGTTCGATGATGTCTCTCCACCGGGCACTTTCCTTCACTTGGTCGAGATTGGTGATGCGGCGTATGTGGGCATATTCATCCGGATATTGCTGTGCCACCATTTCCAGAAAACGGAGGGTCATCTTGAGGCACTGTATACAGGAATAGTTAGTGTACCAGTTGTTGTCCACATTGTTTTCGTATTCATCCGGGCCGGTAACCCCCAGTATGACATATTTCTGTTTGGGTTGGGAGAAGGATACCCGTTGTCTCCAGAAACGGCTGACGGCAATCATTACTTCCAGGCCATATTTAGCGATATAGTCCATATTGCCCGTCAGCGCTGCATGCTGAACGATGGCATAGACAATGATATTGTTACGGTGGATTTCCTCGAAGGTTATTTCCCATTCACTGTGGCATTCCTCTCCATTGTTGGTTACCTGCGGAAACAACGCTGCACCGTCCTTGAAACCCAGTTTACGGGCGTTTTCGATGGCTTTGGGAAGCTGGTTGTACCGATATGCCAGCAAGTTCTTTGCAATCTCTTTGGGAGTGGAGAGCAGAAAAAACGGTACACAACACAGTTCCGTGTTCCAATAAGTATTTCCGCCATATTTTTCTCCGGTGAATCCTTTGGGGCCGATGTTTAGGCGCGGATCATCTCCCCGGTAAGTCTGATACAGTTGGAATATGTTGTACCGGATACCTTGTTGCGCTTCCGGGTCCCCTTCGATGACGACATCCGTTTCGTCCCAGATTTCCTGCCAGGCCCTTCGATGCTCTTCTACCAGCGTATTCCAGCCTATGCTCTTGGCTTCGCGTGCCTCGGCCACGGAGTGTTCCACCAATTCACTCCGTTCGTGGTAGAGAGAAGAAGCGATGGCGGTGTATTTGATGAGTGTCACGTTGTCTCCGGGTTTCACGTCGGCACCTACGCTGAAACCGGTCTGCTTTTCCTTTTCTATCCGTATGGGGTTGGCAGTGGTTTCCTTGTTGTTTTTGAAGAATTGGTAAGTCATGGCGTAGCACACTTGTGCATCTTCCCGGCGGGTCTGTGTCCAGAGATAGGCACAGCTGCTGGTAGAACCGGAACGCAGTATGTTCCATATTTTCAGGTTTGGCAGATCGGCATCGTCTACTATATTCCCGTCAAGGATGGGCACGAGTGAGATTCTGCCGGTATAGTTGATGGAAGACACGCTGTACTTGATGAGACAGAGGTTGGGTCTTGCCATATTTGTGATATGCTCTACATGGATGCGGAGCTGGTTTCCGCGAGGAGACGTCACCTCCATGTCCCGGTAGGAGATACCTTCCTTCATATCCAGGCGGCGGTTGAAGCTATCGACATCCCAGCCTGCCAAATCGAGTTCCTCATCGATGAGGCGCAGGTTGATGCGGCTCCAGTCGGCAGCCTTGGGTATACGGGTGTAATATGGTGGAAATCCGTTCTTCCACCATCCTACGCGGGTTTTGTCCAGGAAAGTGATGCCGGCCACAAATGAACCACGGTAACTGTCACTGCTGTAAGGCTCCTCAAAATACCCTCGTTGCCCGAAACGTCCGTTTCCGAGGCTGAATATACTTTCCGACATCCGTTGACGGTCGGGGTGGAATTGGTCTTCGATGATGTTCCATTCATCGGTCTTGAGGTATTTTTTCATGGCGACGTGTTTTCTGTAGTTATCGCCGTAAAGATACGCAATATGCGGAAATAAAAGAGAAAAGTGAGGACAAAAATAGTGAAAGGGGAAGGGAGGGGATTAAAAAAGATAATATAGCACACAGATGACACAGATAAGGCAGATGAATACCGATTATTAGACAAACTTATCCGTGTTCATCTGCCTTATCTGTGTCATCTGTGTGCAGAAGTAGGAGCTTGATTCTATTTCTCTCCCTTAGTCTCTTTAATTAAATATACACAGAAAGCACCTATTATCAGCATCACTCCTGCCAATACAAGCATATTGATTTCGGGGGGCAGTACTCCTTGGGGAGTAAACAAGGCAAGGATGGTGCCGCCCAAAGCAGCTGCTATAATCTGCGGGATACAGATAGTACCGTTGAAAAGTCCCAGATAAGTACCCATGTGTCCTCCGCTCAGTGCGTTGGTCAGGATGGTGAACGGCAGTGCCAGCATGGCAGCCCATGCACAACCTATCAGCAAGAAGGAAATGAAGAGCATATAAGGGTCGTGTATGAAGTAGGTGGAAATGAAACCTATACCTCCCAGAACAAGGCTGAGTGAGTAGACCCGGCGACGGTCCTTGAACATCGGTATGCAGATGGCCCAAAGCACAGAGCCGATGGCTTGTACGGCAAACAGTACGCCTACCCAGTCGGCGGCATTCTGATATTGCAGGCTCTTGGTGTCGAGTACCACTTTGGTGACACCATCTACCAGGTGCTCTACTGTAGGAGCATCAAAAGCATTGGCAGCGATGCTGCCGTTGGTATAGGTCCACATGAACATAAAAGCAAACCAGCAGAAGAACTGTACCAGTCCGATAGTCCAGAATGCTTTCGGAGCCTTGATGAGCAGCTTCAGCATGTTGGTCTTTTCATGTTCCTCTTCTTCGGTGATGCCGTGATACTCTGCATATTCGGCAGGCGGCATCTCTTTTACTTTGACCGAAGTGTAGATGACGCAGAAGATAAGGATGGCCGCTCCGATGTAGAATGAGTAAATCACCGAGTCGGGGATTACTCCTTGGGGAGCTGTATTGCTGATGCCAATCCATGCAAAGATGAACGGGAAGAGATATCCCACCAGGCTGCCTGCATTGCAGAGAAAACTCTGGATGGAGTAGGCGAGTCCTTTTTGTTTCTCATTCACCATGTCGCCCACCATCATTTTGAAGGGTTGCATGGCCATATTGATGGAGGTGTCGAGGAACATCAGCGATACCAGTCCGAAAATCATGGCTGTACTTACTGCCATGCCGAAGCTTCCGGCATTGGGTAGCAGGCACATGACGAGTACGGCCACCAACGAACCTATAAACAGATAAGGGATGCGCCGCCCGAAGCGTGTCCAGGTCTTGTCACTGGCGGCTCCCACGATGGGTTGTACAATGATACCTGCCAACGGCGGTAATATCCAGAAATAACTCAAATTATGCGGGTCTGCACCCAAAGTGGAAAAGATACGGCTGATGTTTGCACTCTGCAAAGCATATGCAATCTGTACGCCGAAAAAACCAAAGCTGATGTTCCACAGCTTCCAGAAACTTAAATCGGGTTTTACTTTCATGATGGTTTAATATGTTTTATTATTTCGTAGTTCCTCTTATCACCAGATTGGTACGTACTATCTTGTTGTTGCTTTTCTCTTCTCCCTCCAGCTTTCCGGTCAGAATGCTGAAAGCGCTTTTACCTACTTCCTCGCCATGCTGCTCCACGGTAGTCAGCTTCGGGTCGGTGCTTTGGGCAATGGCTCCGTCGGTGAATCCGCAGATGGATACTTCATCGGGAACTTTTACGCCGACCAGTTTGCAGGCATACAGTATGCCCGAAGCTGTCTCGTCGTTGATGGCAAAGAAACCGTCAGGGCGGTTTTCGCTTTCCAGCAGGTCGGGAGTGATGGAGATGGCGCGTTCACGGGTGTCGCACAACAGAATCATGCTGTCGTCCACCGGAATTTTATACTTCTTCATGGCATCCAGGTAGCCGTTCCGGCGATTCTTGGTAATCTCTAGGTGGGGAGCCGCACCATAGAAAAGGATACGCTTGCATCCGGTCTGTATCATGTATTCCACGGCTGCAAAGGAGCCGGCATAGTCGTCCACCACCACTCGCTCGGTTTTCAGCCCCGTACATATACGGTCGTAAAAGACAATGGGAATATCGTTGTTCAGCAGCTCCTGGTAATGGTCGTATTGGGAAGTGTCCTTGGCAAGTGAAGCGATGACTCCGCAGACACGGGCGGCAAGGAAAGAATGTACAATTTTCACTTCCTGCTCGTACGATTCGCTGCTCTGCGCCACTATGATATTATATCCGGCATCCGCCGCTGCTTTCTCAATTCCGCTCAATACGCAGGAAAAGAAGTGGTGTACCAGTTGGGGGACAATGACGCCGATGGTATTGCTGCGGCTTGCGCGGAGATTTACGGCAAGTACGTTGGGCTTGTAGTTATGCTCGCGCGCATAGGCATGGACAAGGTCACGTGTTTCCTTGCTGATGTCCGGATTGTCTTTCAGCGCCCTCGACACAGTGGAGGGGGAGACATTCAGCGCCCGGGCAATATCCTTGATGGTAATCTGCGGTTTATTCATGGTATAGTTTTGAGGACAAAGATAAGGTAAACTTCCCTAATCCGATTGCAAAAATAACGTAATAAGGTAAATTGTGCTTATCCGTTGAGGTTTATCGGGTTGTAAGTTTGTGCAAACGATTGCAGATACCCGTATTTTGACAAATTAAGGTGATATATAGTTCTATATTCCCTAAATGCTTATATTTGCAGTACGCAATTAATGATGATAACGCCATGAAACACATGAAGTTTTTGACTTTCTTTTTTTGTATTGCCTTTGCAGTATTTGCATGCAGCAGCAATAATGAGACAGACCCCAATGCTGGTGGACTTCCCGATAAGGAGGAACCTCTGGCTACAGACTTTGCTAAAGGTGCCGACATCAGTTGGGTGACGGAGATGGAACATAAGGGTATGAAATTTTACAATACCTCCGGTGTGGAGACCGATTGTTTCCAGCTGATGAAGGATTTGGGCCTGAATGCGGTTCGACTCAGAGTATGGGTCGACCCCAAAGAACACGATAACTGGTGCAATACGGCCGATTTGGTGACGAAAGCCAAGCGTGCCGCAGAGCTGGGCATGGACGTAATGGTAGACTTCCATTACAGTGACTGGTGGGCCGACCCTGGACAGCAGCATAAGCCTGCTGCATGGAAAGGACTGAACTTGGCCGACTTGAAGAAAGCCGTCGCCGGTCATACTGCCGATGTACTTAATGCGCTGAAAGCGGCAGGAGTTACTCCCAAGTGGGTTCAGGTAGGTAATGAAATCCGTTCGGGGATGCTCTGGGATGAAGATGCTGCATTGAGTGGTGCGTCCTATGATGTGAGGGAATGTGATGTAAAGGGTTCCAACAGCACTTCCGAGGAAGTGAAATACCGTGAGAACTTTGCCAACCTGGCTGCTTTTATCAATGTAGGATACGATGCGGTAAAGTCCGTCTTCGACGATGCCATTGTCATCGTCCATCTGGACAATGGATATGACAACGAATTGTATACCTGGTTCTTTGATGAACTGAGAGCCAATGGCGGTAAGTGGGATATGATAGGCATGTCGCTCTATCCTTACTGGACGATGCTCGAGCACAAGGAATATACAGCTGATAGAACTATCACCGAGTGTATTGCCAATATTAATAGTGTAGCCCGGAAATACAACTGTGACGTGATGGTTGTGGAAACCGGCATGGAGTGTGCCGACGACAAAGGGAATCTGGCAAGTGCTTCCGTGCTGGCAGAAGGGAAACGCCAACTGGCACGTATCCTGAAAGAGTGCAAGGAGAATACCGGCGGACGCTGCAAGGGCGTGTTCTACTGGGAACCGGAATGCAGGCCGAACCAATATCGGCTGGGGGCATTCACTGAAGACGGCCGCCCCACTGTGATAATGGATGCTTTTAAATAATTATATTAACAAAATCTTTTAAAGAAGAATGAGAAAGACAATACTTATCTTTTCCTGCTGCGCTTTTTTTGCCTTGGCGGCAATGGCGCAGCGTACAGAAGCATTGTTGGAAAAGAACTGGAAGTTCACCAAGGGAGATGTTCCCGAAGCAACACAAACAAATTTAGACGACAGTAAGTGGGAAACAGTGACCATTCCTCATGATTGGGCCATCTTTGGTCCGTTCGACCGCAACAACGATTTGCAGGAGGTAGCGGTTACGCAAGACCTTGAAAAACAAGCTTCCGTAAAGACCGGGCGTACCGGAGGGTTGCCTTATGTGGGTGTCGGTTGGTATCGTACGGCTTTTGATGCTTCTGCAGACAAGCAGGTCACTCTGGTTTTCGATGGTGCTATGAGTGAGGCTCGGGTCTATGTCAATGGGAAAGAAGCTTGTTTCTGGCCTTTCGGGTATAACTCTTTTCATTGCGATGTTACCGGTTTGCTGAATGCCGACGGTAAAAACAATGTGCTGGCTGTCCGTCTGGAAAACAGACCCCAGTCCTCCCGTTGGTATCCGGGGGCGGGATTGTATCGCAATGTCCGCCTAGTTACTACGGAACGTGTTCATGTTCCGGTTTGGGGTACACAGCTCACCACACCGCATGTTTCTGCTGAATACGCTTCCGTGCGTCTGCGTACTACAATACGGAATGCCGGTGATGCGGATGTTCGTATTTCTACTGATATTATTGCGCCGGACGGTAAGATAGTAGCCCGTAAGGATAATAGCCGGAAAATTAATCACGGACAGCCATTTGAGCAGAATTTTCTGATAAATGCTCCGTCTCTGTGGTCCCCTGAGACACCTTATTTATATAAGGCAGTATCTAAGATTTATGTAGATGGCAAACAGACTGACGAATATACCACGCGTTTTGGTATCCGCAGCATTGAGATTATAGCTGATAAGGGATTCTTCCTGAATGGTAAGCACCGTAAATTCCAGGGGGTATGCAATCACCACGATTTGGGCCCGTTGGGTGCGGCTGTCAATGTGGCTGCTCTTCGCCGTCAGTTGACATTATTGAAGGATATGGGATGTGATGCAGTCCGTACCTCCCACAATATGCCTACACCCGAATTGGTGGAACTCTGTGACGAGATGGGCTTTATGATGATGTTGGAACCTTTCGATGAATGGGATATTGCCAAATGTGAGAATGGTTATCACCGCTATTTCAACGAATGGGCAGAAAAGGATATGGTAAACATGCTGCATCATTATCGGAACAATCCTTGTGTGGTAATGTGGAGTATAGGAAATGAGGTTCCTACCCAATGTAGTCCCGAGGGCTACAAAGTGGCTTCTTTCCTGCAGGATATTTGCCATCGCGAAGACCCTACACGCCCCGTTACTTGCGGTATGGACCAGGTAACTTGCGTGCTTGCCAACGGGTTTGCGGCAATGATTGATGTACCCGGTCTTAATTATCGGGCTCACCGTTATGTGGAGTCTTATGAGACTCTTCCACAGAATATTGTGCTCGGTTCGGAGACGGCTTCCACTGTAAGTTCTCGTGGTGTCTATAAATTTCCCGTACAGAAGGGTGCCAGTGTGATGTATGATGACCATCAGTGCTCCGGTTATGATGTGGAGTGTTGTTCCTGGTCGAATCTTCCCGATGAGGATTTTGCTTTGGCTGATGATTATGACTGGACAATCGGACAGTTCGTCTGGACGGGCTTTGATTATTTGGGTGAGCCTTCTCCTTATAGTACGGATTCCTGGCCCAGCCACAGCTCCGTTTTCGGTATCATAGACTTGGCAAGCCTCCCCAAAGACCGTTTCTATCTGTACCGCAGCCTATGGAACAAGCAGGCAAATACCTTGCATGTCCTTCCGCACTGGACGTGGCCGGGCAGGGAAGGGGAGAATACTCCGGTTTTTGTTTACACCAGCTATCCCAGTGCCGAACTGTTCGTCAACGGAAAGAGTTATGGCAAACAACGGAAACTTACTGCTGATGAAAGCCGTGCTTTGGAAGGTCAGGACTCCCTTGCTTTGCAGCGTCGCTATCGCTTGATGTGGATGGATGTTCCTTATGAACCGGGCGAAGTGAAAGTGGTGGCTTATGATGCTTCCGGCAATCCTGCAGAAGAAAAGGTGATTCGTACCGCTGGCAAGCCCCATCATCTGGAGCTGGTTGCCGACCGCACCCACTTGTCTGCCGATGGTAAGGACCTGGCATATATCACAGTCCGTGTCGTGGATAAGGACGGTAACCTTTGTCCGGCAGACAGCCGCATGGTAAACTTCTCGGTGAAGGGTGCCGGAAAATATCGCGCTGCTGCCAATGGAGATGCTACCAGCCTCGATTTGTTCCATCTGCCCAAGATGCCGGCTTTCAGCGGTCAGCTGACGGCTATTGTGCAGAGTGGCGAGCAAGCCGGTGAGATTGTGTTTGAGGCAAGGGCTAAAGGATTGAAGTCCGGAAAGCTGGTACTTTATACTTCAGAGAAATAAATAGCACTATTTGCTTCCACTCTACCACACCTGCTCTGTAACCCTTTGTTCATCGGTGTTTGAGGTGCGGTGGAAGCAACAGAAAAAGGTGGAAGCAAATTTTGCTTCCACCTCTGTTTTTAGGGCCGATATGATGTTAACTTGTTGTAATGTAACAAGTTAATATCATGTCGGCCATTTTGTTAATATCGTGTTAATGGCATATTAATATTGTGCAGACACGTTATTCATATCCTGAAAGTATGTTGCTTGGTTCATACATGCATGGCATTTCTTCAGTAAAAGCTTTGTGTTTCTTTTGTTTTGTCTTGATGTTGTGTAGTACTTAACGGTCGTAAAGCGATTTGTTGACGGCCGTAAAGCGATCTGCCAACGGCCATCAACAAATCGCCTAACGGCCGTTAGGCGGTGAAAATCTCTGTACTTCAGCAGAATAAACATATATGTTATGTGCAAGAATGCCACATGTAGAGTGGAGAGAAGCGCTGTATTATGATATATCAAGTGATTTTTCTATCTTGTGCAACCGCATGCAATCGTTTGCACTGTTCGTTTCCCACATTTTACACTCTCTTTATACTTTACTAAAGTAATAAAGCATATTTTTGTTGCGTCATGCTTTGGGTACTTGAAAGACGTTAGAAAGCGAAAGTACGAAAATTATTTTTCGAATAATATATATAGGTAATTAATATTGTTAACTTTAATTTATTAAATGCATGAAGCAAGTTAATCTTAGAATCTGTCAAACGATTCTTACCCTAAT
>OGLF01001148.1_pt1 | contig 15471 bp, 7 predicted proteins | sample 1572701 | NCBI WGS metagenome assembly OGLF01 (sample SAMEA2581910, study PRJEB24529) | metagenome | biome: Human gut stool | place: China | collected 2011 | reverse complement strand
ATGAATTTATGTATCCGAACGAAGCTGCCGTAGAGGCAGGTGTAGGTAGCGTAATGGCTTCATTCAATGAAATAGACGGGATACCGGCTACCGGGAACAAATGGCTATTAAGCGACTTGCTGCGTGGCCAATGGGGGTTTGAAGGGTTTGTGGTAACAGACTTTACAGGTATTGCGGAGATGATAGAACATGGTGTCGGCGACTTACAAACCGTCAGTGCACTTGCCCTGAATGCAGGTGTGGATATGGATATGGTAAGTGAAGGTTTTGTCGGCACGCTGATGAAATCCATTAAAGAAGGAAAAGTGAGAATGGGTACGCTAAATACGGCTTGCCGCCGGATATTGGAAGCAAAATATAAATTGGGCCTGTTCGACAATCCTTATAAATATTGTGATGTGAACCGTCCGAAGCGGGACATCTTTACAAAAGAACATCGGGATGCCGCCCGTAAGATTGCCAGTGAAAGTTTTGTACTTTTAAAGAACGCTCCCTTAGCAGCACAGAAAAATGCCGCCCCCGTGCTTCCATTAAAGAAGCAAGGCACCGTTGCAGTAATCGGTCCTCTCGGCAATACGCGTAGCAATATGCCGGGCACTTGGAGTGTAGCTGCACGCCTCAACGATTATCCTTCTTTGTACGAAGGACTGAAAGAGATGATGGCAGGCAAAGTCAACATCACCTACGCCAAGGGCAGCAACCTTATCGGTGATGCTGCTTACGAAGAACGTGCCACCATGTTCGGTCGCTCACTGAACCGCGACAACCGTACGGATCAGGAATTATTGGACGAAGCGCTGAAAGTGGCAGCCGGAGCCGATGTCATCGTAGCCGCACTGGGGGAATCTTCTGAAATGAGTGGTGAAAGTTCAAGCCGCACAGAACTCGGCTTACCCGATGTGCAGCATACTTTACTGGAAGCCTTACTAAAAACAGGCAAGCCTGTAGTACTTACTCTGTTTACCGGTCGCCCGTTGACACTGAACTGGGAACAGGAACATGTACATGCTATCCTCAATGTATGGTTCGGAGGTAGCGAGGCAGCTTATGCCATTGGCGATGTATTGTTCGGCGACGTAAATCCAAGTGGAAAGCTGACGATGACGTTCCCGAAGAATGTAGGCCAGATACCTTTGTTCTACAATCATAAGAATACCGGTCGCCCGTTGGCAGAAGGTAAATGGTTCGAAAAGTTCCGTTCAAATTATCTGGATGTGGATAATGAACCATTGTACCCCTTCGGTTATGGATTATCATATACCAACTTCCAGTATAGTGACATTGCACTGAGCACGCCTACACTGGGAAAAGACGGTTCTGTTACCGCCGTAGTTACTGTAACCAATACGGGTAAATACGATGGTGCGGAAGTAGTACAACTCTATATCCGTGATCTTGTAGGAAGCATCACCCGTCCGGTGCGCGAGCTGAAGGGGTTCAATAAGATCTTCCTTCGTGCCGGAGAAAGTAAAACAGTATCATTCACCATCACGCGCGACCTGCTCCGGTTCTATGATTATGATATGAATTACGTAGCCGAACCCGGTGATTTCAATATTATGATCGGTGGAAACAGCCAGACGGTGAAGACGGCAAAATTAACACTTAAATAAAGTGATTAGGGTTTAGTGATAAGTGATTAATGCCATGCGGAATAATAGCGCAGCCCACTAATCACTTATCACTAAACCCTAATCACTAAACTTCCCCTCTATATTAATTATGAAACAACTAACAACCTACTTTCCCCTTCTCTTCCTGCTCCTTCTCGGAGCTTGTAAGAATTCGAACCCCGGCAACACTGCCCGACTTACGGACGATGCTTTGATGGACACTGTTCAACGGCGAACCTTCAATTACTTCTGGGAAGGCGCAGAGCCTAACAGTGGTCTTGCCCCCGAACGTATCCACATGGACGGCATCTATCCCGAGAAAGACCAGAACGTTGTCACTTCCGGTGGCAGTGGCTTCGGTATTATGACCATACTTTCAGGTATCGACCGCGGCTACGTCACCCGTGAAGAAGGTCTGGCACGTATGGAAAAGATTGCCTCTTTCCTCGAGAAAGCTGACCGTTTTCATGGAGCCTACCCACATTGGTGGTATGGAGATACCGGTAAAGTGAAACCTTTCGGACAAAAAGACAATGGTGGAGATCTTGTGGAAACAGCCTTCCTGATACAAGGATTACTGGCTGTACACCAATATTACATCAATGGTTCGCCGGAAGAGCAGGCACTTGCCAAACGCATCGATATCCTCTGGCGCGATGTCGATTGGAATTTCTATCGCCAAGGCGACCAGAATGTACTCTACTGGCATTGGAGCCCCGAATATGGCTGGGCAATGGATTTCCCTGTACATGGTTATAATGAATGCCTCATCATGTACCTGCTTGCTGCAGCCTCTCCTACGCATGGTGTTCCTGCCGCTGTCTATCATGACGGTTGGGCACAGAACGGTGCCATCGTCGATCCCCATAAAGTAGAAGGCATCGAACTTCATTTGCGCTATCAAGGTTGTGAAGCCGGACCTCTCTTTTGGGCACATTATTCTTTCCTCGGATTGGATCCGACAAACCTGAAAGATGAATATTGCGCCAGCTACTTCGACGAAATGCGCAACCTGACGCTTGTGAACCGTGCTTATTGCATCCGCAATCCGAAGCACTACAAAGGTTTCGGCCCGGACTGCTGGGGACTGACCGCTAGCTACTCCGTGGGCGGATATGCCGCCCACATGCCGAACGAACGGGACGACCAGGGAGTTATATCCCCTACTGCCGCCCTTTCATCCATTGTCTATACACCGGAGCAGTCGCTGGCTGTGATGCGGCACCTCTACGGAATGGGCGATAAGCTATTCGGGCCTTACGGTTTCTACGATGCCTTTAGCGAAACTGATAACTGGTATCCCAAGCGATATCTCGCCATTGACCAAGGCCCGATAGCCGTCATGATAGAGAACTATCGCACTGGATTGCTATGGAACCTCTTTATGAGCCATCCGGATGTACAAAACGGATTGCAGAAACTGGGATTCTCAATAAATAAATAGATAGAAAAGCCGGAAGCAGTACACAATACTTGTTTCCGGCTTTTATTTTTTATCAGATAAGTTTCATTATACACTTTCCTTATTTCACTAAGGAACAAGGTATTAAATTAATTTGAGTAGTAAATGAGTAGTCCCCGATTTGTTAAAAATCAGGGATATGTATTGGTGGTGAATGTGATTTTTGTGCACGGCTTATTTCTATTCATACTTTTGCCCCAGACTTAATTCTCGCCAAAAACAAAAGAAGCGAGAAATGAGGTCCAACCTAGTTATCCACTAAAAAATTTAATGCAATGAAGAAAAAAACACTTCTTCCCTTGGAGAAAGCCTCATGGCTTAAAAGTTTATTTCTATTAGTGTGCCTCGTACTTTCCGGCACCACTGTATTCGCTCAGGAAAAAACAGTAACCGGTGTAGTAACCGATTCATTCAATGAGCCGTTGATTGGCGCATCTATTGTAGTACAAGGTACCACTAACGGTGTAATAACCGACCTTGATGGTAAGTATTCCATTAAAGTTACTCCGGGTGCTACTCTCCAATTTTCATACGTAGGTATGGAGAAACAAAGTATCAAAGTAGGCAATCAGAGTATTATCAACGTTCAGTTGAAAGATGATTCCCAAATGCTTGCCGAAACAGTAGTTATCGGTTATGGTAGTGCAAAGAAACGCGACCTGACAGGTTCTATCACCAATATCAAAGGTGACGAGATTGCCAACAAACCGGTTGCCAATCCATTATCGGCTCTGCAAGGTAAAGTGGCCGGTGTACAGGTTATCAACTCCGGCAGGGCAGGTGAAGACCCTGAAATCCGCGTACGCGGTACCAACTCTATCAATGGTTACAAACCTTTGTATGTAGTTGACGGATTGTTTAACGACAACATCAACTTCCTGAATCCACAGGATATTGAATCTATGGAAATCCTGAAAGACCCGTCCTCGCTCGCCATCTTCGGTGTACGTGGTGCCAACGGTGTTATCATTATCACTACGAAGAAAGCTAAAGTAGGCCAGACTCGCGTAAACATTAACGGCTCTTTTGGCTTTAAGAGCGTACCCAATCAGATTGAAATGGTAGATGCAGCCGGATTCAAAGAACTGTATAACGAACAGCTAAGAAATGAAGGTAATCCCGAATTCGACTTCACGGGTTGGAACGGTAACACTAACTGGCAGGACGAAATCTTCCAGACCGGTTTCATCACCAATAATAATGTCAGCATCACAGGAGCTTCCGAAAAGCATAGTTTCTATCTTGGTGCCGGGTATGCTTATGAACAAGGTAACATCAAGAACGAAAAGTACAGCAAAATAACGCTGAGCGTCAGCAATGAGTATAAACTGACAGATAACTTCAGAGTAGGTTTCCAGTTCAACGGTGCACGCATCTTACCAGCCGACACTAAGACTGTAACCACTGCTGTTCGCGCTACTCCGGTAGCTACGGTATTCAATGACCAATACGGCCTTTATACAACTTTGCCTGAATTCCAGAAGGCACAAATGAATAATCCAATGGTAGACGTTGACCTGAAAGCCAACACAACACGTGCCGAGAACTATCGTGGTTCGGGGAACGTATATGCTGAATGGGATTTCCTGAAACATTTCCAGTTCAAGGCTATGTTCTCTATGGATTATGCTTCTAACAATAGCCGCAAGTTCACTCCTATCATTCAGGTATATGATGCCAGTGCCGAAGGAAACATAGTTACACTGGGCGATGGTAAGACAGGTGTCAGCCAAGCCAAACAGACAGAGATGAAAACACAGAGTGACTATCTGTTGACTTACACGAATACATGGGGTGATCATAGCCTGACAGCTACTGCCGGTTTCACCACTTATTACAACAAACTGGAGAATCTGGGAGCTGCCCGTGCACAAGGTGTAGGTCTGGTGATTCCTGATAATCCTGACAAATGGTACGTAAGCATCGGTGATGCCGGTACTTCCACCAATGAAAGTACACAATGGGAACGTGCTACCGTATCAATGCTGGGACGTATCCTTTACAACTATAAAGGCAGATATTTATTCAACGGTTCGTTCCGTCGTGACGGTTCTTCCGCTTTCTCGTACACAGGAAACCAATGGCAGAATTTCTACTCTGTAGGTGCAGGCTGGCTAATCAGCGAAGAAGAATTTATGAAAGATATCACTTGGCTGGATATGTTGAAGCTGAAAGGTTCAGGGGGTACACTTGGTAACCAAAATTTGGACAAAGCTTATCCTGCAGAACCTTTGTTGAGCAACGCATACTCTGCCGTATTCGGTACTCCGTCCGCCATCTATCCGGGCTATCAGCTTTCTTACCTGCCTAATGCTACCCTGAGATGGGAAAAGGTAGAAGCATGGGAAGTCGGTGCAGAAGCTAACTTCTTCCGTAACCGCTTGCACCTGGAAGGTGTATATTACAAGAAAACCACGAAAGATCTGCTTGCCGAAGTACCGGGCATTTCAGGAACAGTACCGGGTATTGGTAATCTGGGATCTATCGAAAACAAGGGTATTGAACTTGCCATTAACTGGCGCGACCAGATCGGTGACTGGAACTACAGCATTGGTGGCAACCTGACTACTATCAAAAATAAAGTGCTGAGTCTTGTACAAGAAGGTTATTCTATCATCTCAGGTGACAAGAGCCAGAGTTATACAATGGCCGGATTCCCTATCGGTTACTTCTATGGTTACAAGGTAGAAGGTGTTTACCAAAACCAAGCTGAAATAGACAACTCACCCAAGAATACACTGGCAACCGTTACACCGGGTGACCTGAAGTTCGTAGACGTGGATGGCAACGGTGAAATCACTCCTGCCGACCGTACCATGATCGGCGATCCGACTCCGGACGTGACTTACGGCATCAACTTCAGTGTAGGTTACAAAAACTGGGAACTGGGTGTTGACATGATGGGACAAGCCGGTAACGAAATCTACCGTACATGGGACAACTACAATTGGAGCCAGTTCAACTTCATGAAACAGCGTCTGAACCGCTGGCATGGTGAAGGTACCAGCAACAGCCAGCCGTTGCTCAACATGAAGCATACGATCAATAACCTGAACTCTGAATACTACATTGAAGACGGTAGTTTCTTCCGGATACGTAACGTACAGTTGGCTTACAACTTTGATAAGACATTACTCTCCAGGATTGGAGTACAAGCGCTCAAGCTCTATGCCAATATTCAGAACCTAAAGACTTGGAAACATAATACCGGTTACACACCCGAGCTGGGCGGTACAGCTATTGCATTTGGTGTGGACAACGGTAGCTATCCGATGCCGGTAGTTTATACATTTGGTTTCAACCTTACTTTCTAAAATGAAGAATGAAATACTAAACATTAATCATTAAACATTGAAAACATGAAGATACAAAAATATATCCTATCACTGTTGATTGGCTCTGCAGCCATCTCATTCAGTTCTTGTAATGATTTCCTGGACCGCGACCCGCTGGGACAATTCACGGAAGACGATGCCCCCAACGCTCTTTTAGGTGGAAAGATTTATAATGTATATTACCTGATGCGCAGCTATAACATCACTGCCGGTATTCCCTCTTTCATGATAGAAATGGCACGCAGCGAAGACTCCGAGAAGGGTAGTTCGGCAGGCGACGGCGCCGATGTGGCAGCCATGTACGACGATTTCGAATACACAGCCTCCAATGGAACTATGGGAGCTTACTGGACTCAGAACTATAAGATCATCTTTCAGTGTAATGAAGTGCTGGATGACATCGAGAAAGAAGGAAAGACAGATACGGAAACCATGCGCAACAAGGGAGAAGCCCTTTTCTTCCGCGCCTACTGTTATTTCAACCTGGTACGTGCCTGGGGAGAAGTGCCTCTGATCACCTTCAAGGTTGTAGATTCTGCCGACGCAAATGTAGCAAAAAGCGGTATTAATAAAATCTATACACAGATTGATAACGATCTGACTGAAGCAGAAAAACTTCTGCCCTTGCAATGGGATTCAAACTATACAGGTCGCGTTACCTGGGGTGCCGTACGATCACTGCATGCACGTACCTATATGATGCGTAACGACTGGGATAACATGTATAAACTCTCTACCGAAGTGATTGGTAAAGGCCTTTACAACCTCGACACTCCGGTAGATAAGATCTTCACCGTAGAAGGCGAGAACTGTGGTTCCAGTATTTTCGAGTTGCAGTGTGAATCTACAGATGCATTGAAGAACAGCCTTACCATAGGTAGCCAGTTCTGCGAAGTACAAGGTGTACGCGGCTCCGGCGACTGGAACTTAGGCTGGGGATGGCACATGGCTACCACAGAATTGGGCAAAGCTTTTGAACCGGGTGACCCGCGTAAAGATGCCACTTTACTCTACTTCCGCCGCAGCATCGATGAACCTATCACGGAAGCCAATACCAATAAGCCTTACGGCGAATCTCCCGTTTCCACAGCCATGGGTGCTTACTTCAACAAAAAGGCATACACTGAACCATCATTGCGCAAGAAGTATACCAAGGGTGGTTTCTGGGTGAATATCCGCCTTATCCGCTACACGGACGTATTACTGATGGCTGCCGAAGCTGCCAATGAAAAGAATCTGCCGGGCGAAGCCAAAACATATCTGGAGATGGTACGTTCACATGCCCGTGGTCTGGACAAGGAAATCCTGCCCGAAGTTACTACCAATGATAAGGTTGAACTGCGCAAAGCTATTATGCACGAACGCCGTGTAGAGTTGGCTCTCGAACCAGGACGCTTCTACGATCTTGTACGTTGGGGTACTGCAAAAGAAGTACTGGCCGCTGCCGGTAAAACGTATCAGGATAAAAACGCTTACCTGCCTATTCCGCAAACGGAGATAGATAAATCGAAGGGAGTACTGGTACAGAATCCGAACTACTAATAAACAATGCTATCCCAATTCTCTTCATTCCAAGATGAAGAGGATTGGGGATAGTTCTTATAAAAAACAAAGTGTATGAAGAAAGTTTTCAGAAGAACAAGTGTCCTGTTAGCAGCAGCGTTTCTTAGCACTGCTGCCATACAGGCACAAAAGTCTCCGCAGGACATGGATCGCTTCATCGATGCATTGATGAAGAAGATGACTGTAGAGGAAAAGATCGGTCAGCTGAACCTACCCGTTTCCGGCGAGATCGTCACCGGGCAGGCACAAAACAGCGATGTGGCAAAAAAGATTGAACAAGGGCTCGTGGGCGGACTCCTCAACCTGAAAGGGGTGGAGAAGATACGCGATGTACAAAAACTGGCCATAGAGAAGTCACGCCTGGGCATCCCCCTGATATTCGGCATGGACGTAGTGCATGGTTACGAAACCATTTTCCCTATTCCATTAGGCCTCTCCTGTTCCTGGGATATGGAAGCCATCAGGAAATCTGCCCGCGTTGCAGCCATCGAGGCCAGTGCTGATGGTATTTCCTGGACATTCAGCCCGATGGTAGACATCAGCCGTGATCCGCGCTGGGGACGCGTCAGCGAGGGTAACGGCGAAGACCCATTCTTGGGTGGAGCCATCGCTAAAGCAATGGTATCGGGTTATCAGGGTATCGACCTCAACAACCAACTGAAGCGCAACGATGAAATTATGGCATGTGTAAAGCACTTCGCACTGTATGGCGCCGGAGAAGCCGGACGTGATTACAATACCGTAGATATGAGTCGTAACCGTATGTTCAACGAATACATGTATCCCTACCAAGCTGCCGTAGATGCAGGTGTAGGCAGCGTAATGGCGTCTTTCAACGAAATAGACGGCATACCAGCCACGGCCAATAAATGGCTGATGACCGACGTACTGCGCAAGCAATGGGGCTTCGACGGCTTTGTGGTGACAGACTTTACCGGTATCTCCGAAATGATAGCGCACGGCATCGGTGACTTGCAGACTGTTTCCGCACGTGCACTCAATGCAGGCGTGGATATGGACATGGTAAGTGAAGGCTTCACGGGTACAATCAAGAAATCCATAGACGAAGGCAAGATCAGTATGGAAACCCTGGACAAAGCCTGTCGCCGCATCCTTGAAGCCAAATACAAACTGGGATTATTCGACAATCCTTATAAGTACTGCGACCTGAAACGCCCGAAGCGTGACATCTTCACCAAGGAACATCGCGACGCTGCTCGTAAGATTGCGGGAGAGAGCTTTGTACTCCTGAAAAACGACAAGTCAGGTTCCTCTGCAAACCCAACACTTCCTTTGAAAAAAGAAGGTACGGTGGCTGTCATCGGCCCACTGGCAAATACCCGCAGTAACATGCCGGGTACCTGGAGTGTAGCCGCACGCCTCAACGACTATCCTTCTGTGTACGAAGGATTGAAAGAGATGATGAAAGGCAAGGTAAACATCACTTATGCCAAAGGTAGTAACCTCATCAGTGATGCAGCCTACGAAGAACGTGCCACAATGTTCGGCCGTTCATTAAATCGTGATAATCGTACAGACAAAGAGATGCTGGATGAGGCGCTGAAAGTGGCCGCTAATGCAGATGTAATAATAGCCGCATTGGGAGAATCATCTGAAATGAGTGGTGAAAGTTCAAGCCGCACTAACCTGGCTCTTCCCGATGTACAGCGCACTCTATTGGAAGCTTTGCTGAAAACTGGAAAGCCTGTTGTACTGACGCTCTTTACAGGTCGCCCACTAACGTTGACTTGGGAACAGGAGCATGTGCCCGCCATCCTGAATGTATGGTTCGGTGGAAGTGAGGCAGCATACGCCATTGGCGATGTATTGTTCGGCGATGTAAATCCCAGCGGCAAACTAACGATGACATTCCCCAAAAACGTAGGCCAAATACCTTTGTTTTACAATCATAAAAATACCGGTCGTCCTTTACTTGAAGGCAAATGGTTCGAAAAATTCCGTAGTAATTACCTGGATGTAGACAACGATCCATTGTATCCATTCGGCTATGGTTTGTCGTATACCAACTTTCAATACAGCGACATAACTCTGAGCGCCCCGACTATGGGACAGGATGGTTCTGTTACTGCTATGGTCACGGTAACCAATACCGGTAAGTACGATGGTGCAGAAGTAGTGCAACTTTATATCCGTGACCTTGTAGGAAGCATCACCCGTCCGGTAAAAGAACTGAAAGGGTTTGATAAAATTTTCCTCAAAGCGGGTGAAAGTAAGACTGTATCTTTCAAAATCACTCCGGAATTACTGCGCTTCTACGACTATGAACTCAACTACGTAGCCGAACCGGGAGACTTCGACATAATGATCGGGGGGAACAGCCAAAGTGTAAAAACGACTCATCTGAGTTTGAAATAATAGTATTTTAAAACGAAGGAACATGAAACACAGAACTTTACTGACCTGCATGTGTGGTCTGATACTCTTTGGCAGTTGTAAAGACCAACCTACACAAAATGAGCAGCCATTGGAAGTTATGACTTTCAATATCCGCCTAGACGCCCCTTCAGATAGTGCCAACAATTGGAAATATCGTAAGGACAACGTTTGCAAGATGATTGCCTACTATCAGCCTGACTTGCTGGGAATGCAGGAAGTATGTCACAATCAGATGGAAGACCTAAAACTAGGTCTTCCGCAATATACCGCTTTGGGTGTAGGACGTGACGATGGCAAAGAAGCCGGTGAATATTGTCCGGTATTTTTCAAGACCGACCGGTTCACACTTGTGGAACATGGCAATTTTTCTCTCAGTGAACAGCCTGAAACTATAGGCGTCAGAGGCTGGGATGCATCTTATAACCGCATCACCACATGGGCTATATTACAGAAAAAAAGCGATGGAAAAAAGCTGGTTTTCTTCAATACCCATCTGGACAATGACGGGAAAACAGCCCGCAAAGAAGGTGTACAACTTATCTTGAATAAAATCAAGGAAACCGCCCCTCACATGCCTGCAATCATCACCGGCGACTTCAATTGTACACCCGGCGAAGCTCCCCTGCAAACACTTGAAAAAGGAGGAATGAAAAATACATCCAAAGTAGCAACCGTCATGTATGGCCCGTCCTGGTCTTTCCATGACTTCGGTCGTTTGCCAATGGAAAAGCGTGTGTTGCTGGACTATGTATTTGTGACGAACGGAACAAAAACAGACCGCTACCGAGTCATTCAAGACACCCCGGAGAACGGTTTTCTTTCCGACCACAATCCCGTACTTGTTAATATAACCCTTCAATAAAAGTAGATATGAAGATACAATATAGCTTATTACTGCTCTTATTACTATCAGGCTTTACACAATGTAAAAGCCCGACAGTAAAATCCGGTTCCATAAGCGACGAAGCACTGATGGATACCATACAACGCCGCACCTTCAACTATTTCTGGGAAGGTGCCGAACCTAACAGCGGACTGGCATGTGAGCGCATCCATATGGACGGCATCTATCCCGAAGATGACCAGCACGTAGTAACTACCGGTGGCAGTGGTTTCGGAATTATGGCTATATTGGCAGGTATCGACCGCGGATACATCACCCGTGAAGAAGGACTGGCCCGTATGGAAAAGATTGTTTCTTTCCTCGAGACTGCCGATCGGTTTCATGGTGCTTATCCTCACTGGTGGTATGGAGATACCGGCAAAGTGAAACCTTTCGGTCAGAAAGATAATGGAGGCGATCTCGTAGAAACAGCATTCCTTATGCAGGGCTTACTAGCCGTACACCAATATTACGTCAGCGGTTCGACCGAAGAGCAAGCCCTAGCCGTACGTATCGACACCCTTTGGCGTGAAGTAGACTGGAACTTCTATCGACAAAACGATCAGAACGTGCTTTACTGGCATTGGAGTCCCGAATACGGTTGGGAAATGAATTTTCCGGTATATGGTTACAACGAGTGCCTCATCATGTACATCCTTGCCGCCGCCTCTCCTACACACAGTATTCCCGCCGAGGTCTATCACGATGGTTGGGCAGAGCAAGGTGCTATTGTCGATCCCCATAAAGTAGAAGATATCGAACTTCACCTGCGTTACCAAGGGTGCGAAGCCGGTCCCCTTTTCTGGGCACACTATTCATTCCTCGGATTAGATCCGACAAATCTATCCGACAAATACTGTCCCGGTTATCTCGATGAGATGCGCAATCTCACCCTTATCAATCGCGCCTATTGTATCCGTAACCCCAAGCAATGGAAGGGTTTTGGACCTGACTGTTGGGGACTGACAGCCAGTTATTCCGTTAACGGATACGCTGCCCATGCCCCTAATGAGCTTGCAGACCATGGCGTCATCTCTCCCACTGCCGCTCTTTCTTCCATTGTCTATACTCCTGAATATTCATTGGAAGTAATGCGCCATCTTTATAAAATGGAGGATAGAGTGCTCGGACCTTATGGTTTCTATGATGCCTTCAGTGAAACAGAAGATTGGTATCCTAAGCGCTATCTTGCTATAGACCAAGGACCTATAGTCGTAATGATAGAAAACTATCGTACAGGATTATTATGGAAACTCTTCATGAGTCATCCCGATGTACAGACAGGATTAAAAAAACTGGGATTTAAATAGAAACATGGGGAGAGACTTTCATATTAAGAAGAATCTTCCCATATTTTTTGCCCTTACCTTAAATTAACTATCTTTGTCCCAAGAATAACAATAAGGTCATGGCCTTTTCTAACCTTTATTCAACCTATTTATGGACATCCGAAAGAACATCATCATAACCTGTGTGTCCCTTTTTGTCTGCGCTACCCTATTTGCCAATCAAAAACCTTATGTCACCAACCTCTCACGTGACAAATATCACGCTGCCAATAAAAATTGGTCTATCGGGCAAGATGAAAAAGGCATCATGTACTTCGGAAACAGCATCGGGTTACTGGCATCCGACGGTATGGAATGGAAACTTTATCAAACGCCGAATGCCAGCATCGTGCGTGCCATTGCCGTAGAATCGCATCAGACCATATATAGTGGTGGTTCCGAGGACCTGGGTCGCTGGGATCGCGACCAATCGGGAGAGTTGAAATACACTTCCCTCAAAGGATTAATTAAAGGAGACAATCCACTCGACAATCAAAGTTTCTGGCGCATTTGGATAGATGGTAATAAAGTATATTTCCAATCCTTCAGCCACATCTATGTATACGACCATCAAACAATCACTCCCATCGACGGGCCAAGCGCTTTTCTACTACTGCTGAAAGTACGAAGTGAATACTGGGTACAGGAAATGTACGGTGCCCTTTATCAACTGAATAATGGAATACTCGGCAAAATTCCCGGAAGCGAATTCCTGAACGGTACTACCACTCGCGTCATCCTGCCTTACGACACTGACCGCTATTTGATAGGTACTTCCACCGGAGAAATTTACATCTATGACCAAAAGAACTTTATTCCTTGGAACCTATCTCTTTCCCGACAGTTAAGAGGCCAGGAATTAAACTGTGCTATCTATTCCGCCAAACGGAACACTTATTATCTGGGTACGCAACTTAGCGGTGTATATGAGGTCGATACCCACGGAAACATCCTCAACCATTTCTCTACCACCAACATTCTTCAGAACAATACCGTTCTGTCTCTCTACGAAGATAATCAGAATAACATCTGGGCAGCCCTGGATCGCGGTCTCGCCTACATTCGCTATACTGACGGATTGAGTTACTACCGTTCTACCGATGGTGGATTCGGGGGTATATATGATGCTACTATCTGGCATGACAACCTGCTTATCGGTACAAATCAGGGAATCTACTATACCCAGTATAACAAACTCAATGAGCTGGATGTATTCTCCTCTCTCAAATTAATAGAAGGTACACAGGGACAAGTATGGTCTTTTCGAAAAATAGATGGACGATTATTCTGTGCACACACCAACGGATTACTGGAAATCCTTCCCGACTTCCGCATCCGCCACCCTTACCGTGTCAATACCGGAGTCTTCCGTACACTGGAGGCAACCATCAATGGGAAACAGATACAAATCATTATTACCTACGATAACTTGCTGATACTGAACAGAACTACCGGAGAATTAAATTCCATGCGACAGATATCCGACCCGATATATAATGCCGAAGTAGACCATCTTGGAAATATATGGTTGGAAACCGCCAGTCGGGGCGTATATAAATGTCGGCTGAATGATGAACAAAATGCCTTCCGCTATTATACTTATTATGGTAATGAAAAAGACAGTTCGCTCCCTGCCCGGCTGCAACTATTCAAATCGGGCGGACGTATCCTCTTCTTAGGCAATGACCTGTTTTATATCTATGACGAGGTCAACGACAACTTGCAACTTGAACAGCACCTGAACCGCTGCTTCGAAACCATACATGATCTTAAACGTATCGTCCCCATTGATAGCGAAGAGAGTTGGGCCATTACCGGTTCATCAGTCTATCGTTTCTTTTACGACGGTTACATTGCACGTATCCGCGAAGCCTATAAAGTAGAAGCTGATAATCTCTCGCTCATCACTGCCTACGAGAACATCGCCGTCCTCAACGACTCACTTTCACTTATTTGTCTGGATGCAGGCTTCATTCTCCATAACTCCCACCTCAGTAAGCGGCAGACCGTAGAGCTTTCCGCTCCTAATCTGGAGTTTATTCATGCCGGAAAAGAGTTGAATGCAGGTTTTATAGATATTAACCAGAGCATCCACATCCCTTTTCAAGACAATACAGTTACTGTCGGTTTCTCTGTCAATGCCGCATTTGCCGGAAATCTCTCTGTACAATACCAACTGGAGGAAATGGATAGCACCTGGAGTGCCCCGAAACAACTGAATAGCATTTCCTATGCCCGTCTACCACAAGGCAAGTATACATTGCGCCTGCGAACTACAGATGGACTGAATAATTACTCACCGGATACCCTTCTGGAATTTAATGTACTTCCCCCCTGGTACAATACCGTTTGGTGGTATCTGACCTGCTGTGCCCTCATCATTGCTGCCTTATTCGGTACCTTCTACCTGATGAAACGGCGCCTGCAAACCAAACATCTGCGCCGTATGAAAGCCCAGGAAGCAGCACACTTGCGTTTGATGAACGAGCAACTCCAGAATGAAATCGAAGAAAAAGATGCTGAGATCTTCACTCAGACTTCATTTATCATCCACAAGAACGAACTCATTCTGAAACTCAAAGAAATGGTAGATGATATCTGTGCCCGGAATACACAGAAAGGATTGATCCCCTTTTATCAGAAGATAAACAATCTGCTCGCCAACAATCTCGACACCGAAGATGACTGGAAAATGTTCCTTATCAAGTTTGAGCAAAAGCATCGTAACTTCTTCAAGCGACTGAAAGAGATGCATCCGCAACTCACCAACAACGACCTCCGCCTCTGCGCCTGCCTCAGATTGAATATGGAGACCAAGGACATCGCTTCACTGATGAACCTTTCAGTCCGTGCGGTAGAGAATAACCGGTACAGATTGAGAAAGAAGCTT
>OGLF01001146.1_pt1 | contig 15483 bp, 7 predicted proteins | sample 1572701 | NCBI WGS metagenome assembly OGLF01 (sample SAMEA2581910, study PRJEB24529) | metagenome | biome: Human gut stool | place: China | collected 2011 | reverse complement strand
AAGAACGGTTTGGTTGGGAATGTAAGGACGAAAATGTAACTTTGCCATAACGAAATACTTTATGCCTAAAGATACAAAAACTTTGGGGAATAGCAAAGCCCGGGCTTGCGAAAGTCTGGGCTTTGTGCATAAAAAAGGTTGTGCCAGAGTTTTGACACAACCTCTATCCCAAAAACAGTTTCTTTTCCGGCTATTTTTCCAGAAAACAACTAAACTTTTACCTATGCCTATTTTGCATATATTACAAAGTAACGATTGTCTTCATTTATTAACGCCAAATAGGAGCTTTACAAACCATTGATTATCAGACATAGTATAATAACAGTAATTCAGTATACGACTGAAACAGGTTCAGTATACGATTGAAACAGGTTAAATATACGACTGAACTCACAAGCATTGCCTTTTGTTCATATTTACTACTTACAGGTATAAATCACCAATCCACTCAATAATCATAACGAAGTGATTTATCAACGTCTGCTTTTGCCCTTATCGGCACAAACGTGAATCCCCATTCATAATTTTGATTGGCAGGTATTGTATAGCCCGGTTGCACTTTTGCTCCCCAACTATCATAACCAGCCACTCCTTGCTGTTTCATGTCAACAGACACCTCTACAAAATCCCGGGGAATAATGTCATTCACATGAGTCATCTTCCGCATCGCATTTTTAGCCTCATCCAGATCATGGTTTTCGATTTCTTCCGGAGAACGGTTCCGCCATTGATATGGACGGGATGAATCTTCCGCATCAAAATCTTCAATTGTATTTCTCAATGCATTAAAACCAATAGTCTTATCTGCCTGTACCAACAAACCACGTCCGCTCTTATCTGACAAGACAACCCAACGCGTATCTGTACGATGTCCGTTTTCTTGCGGACGAACATAATCCACATACATTGAGTCGGCAATAGTCTTATAGCGCCCTACCATGCTTCCGGCATTACGGTCTATATAGTTTTCTTCCGGACCACGACCGAAATACTCTACTATATTCATATCCTGCGGTATATGAAAACGTATCCCGATACGAGGTACTTCAAGATTGTCTTTCTTTTCTTTCTTTTTACCGGGAGTATAAGTCGCAAGATGAGTATCCTCCGGCACATCAGTCTTCACAGCCTCCTGGTCAGTAGCAGTAAACTTCACGGCCACATTCACCACTCCATCCGGATATATTTTATAATCGACACAATACTGATTTCCGGCAGGTAAATCATATACCACATTCAGTAGTGCATTCTTTCCCTCCATTCTCACAGCAGCATTGCTCACTTTAAAGTTATGGCTTGAAGCTTTCCAGATTTGCAGACGCTTCGGGTTACTGTTCCCGTAATCATTATCATTGGGTGCACGCCAGAAATTAGGTTGCACACCTGTCTCTTTATCAAAATATTCAAACCCATTTACTTTATAGGAAGTAACCATACCGGAAGTACGGTCAAACGCAAAATACACTTTAGGAGAAGAAACGACTAAAGTACTCCCCTCTTCTTTACAACCCAGGTCCGGTCCTGCTGCTTTATATGCAATCTTATTTGCTTCTACCGGCAATCTGAACTGTTCATAAGCAATTTCGTATCCTACCGGTATCAATGGCTCAGGCTGAGTGGTAACCACACTAAAATGTACATAGTATTCAACTCCCGCTTTTCCGTTCACATTCTTCACCGGAATTGAGAATTCTTTTTCCTCCTGAGGTGCTACATCCAAAGTCAAACTTCCTTTTTTAACAGGGATGCCATTGGCACGCAGCTCATAACGAATGGTATATTTTCTCAAATTAGTGAAATAGAAACGGTTTATAGCCCGATACTTACCGGCAGCTACATCAACAGCATCAAATGCTACATTTTGATGTACATACTTCACTTCTGCCATAGCAGGATGCGGCTTACGGTCGGGCCCCACCAGACCATTACAACAGAAATTACCATCGCTTGGCATATTTACTCCATAGTCTCCTCCATATGTCCAGTATTTACGACCGTTCTCATCAGTTTCCGATATTCCCTGATCCACCCAGTCCCAAATATATCCACCCTGAAGATTTGGGTATTTATAGATTTCTTTCCATTGATCCCACAGATTACCATTTGAATTACCCATAGCATGAGAGTATTCCGATGGAACTACAGGGCGATCAGAACCTGTTTCTCCAATATATCGCAACCATTCTGCACTAGGGTATTGCGGTACGTACATATCCGAATTCCATTCCCACTGTGCACGCTCATAATTTACGGGGCGGTCCATTAGTTCTTTATCCTGATCCTTCAGCCAAAGATAAGTCTGATAGAAGTTGTAGCCATTGCCGGCTTCATTACCCAAAGACCAGAATGTTACAGAAGGATAATTCTTATTGCGTTCATACATGTTCATTGTACGATACATGTGTGGCTTCAACCATTCCCGATTATTACCCAGTGTTCCGCCTTTACGCAAGTCATAATACATTCCATGCGATTCTATATTGGCTTCATCGTAAACGTACAATCCATATTCATCACATAATTCATAGAAGCGGCGGTCTTGCGGATAATGGCAAAGACGAACCGTATTCAAATTATGCTGTTTCATCAACTCAAAGTCCTTACGCATCAGTTCTTCCGTTACATAATGTCCGGTGTGTTCATTATGCTCATGGATATTGACACCTTTCAGTTTCAGGGGCTGTCCGTTAATCATTAACACCACATACGGTTTCCCATTCTTAGCTATCTGGCCAATCTGTTTGATCTCGATACGGCGAAAACCGACATTGAAAGGAACGATTTCCGTCACTTTATCTTCTTCTTTCAATGATATCAGCATTTTATAGAGATTAGGGCCCTCGGACGTCCAGGTCTTTACTCTAGGTAAATTTGCACCAAATGTCACTGTCTGAATATCTTCGCCTTTCACGATACAACTCTCCGTAGCATTAGCAACCACTTTTCCGGAAGCTTTATCTATCAACTCATACAACACTTGCAAGTTTTTATCTGTAGCGGCGTTGTTACGAATATCGACAGCCAATTTAAAAATACCGTTCGTGTAACTATCATCCAATGTAGAAACTACCCGGAAATCTTTCACGGCAATTTTAGGTTGAGAGTAAAGAAATACATCACGTTCTATACCACTCAGACGCCAGAAATCCTGACACTCCAGATATGACCCCGTACTCCAGCGAAATATTTTCAGAACCAATGTATTTTTACCGTTCTTTATATATTTGTTTATCAAGAACTCTGCAGGATTCTTGGAATCTTCATTATATCCAACTTCCTGTCCATTCAGATAGACATAAACACCGGACTTAGCACCCGCAATATGCAAATAAATATCACGTGACATCCAATCTTGCGGTACAGTAATTTCCCGTCGGTAAATACCTACCGGTATATCTTCCGGCAATTGCGGAGGCTGTGGATTCAGCGCTTTGAATTCATACCCGTGATTGGTATAAATAGGTACACCATATCCTTGCACTTCCCAGTTGCCAGGAACCTGAATATCATTCCACCCTTTCATATCTGCTACTTCCTGCACAGCATCTACCGGCAAATTACGATGTGAATCCGAATAATAAAACTTCCATGTCCCATTCAATAACTTATAGAAGTTACTATTCTCATATTTCCCACTCAATGCACTCTGACGGCTATCATAGGTCATAAAAGCCGTACGGGGAGACTCCCTGTTCACAGAAACAGTCTGTATGTCCTGCCAATAAGGAAGAGTATGCATTTTATTATCACCTGCATTTGCCAGCACAGAGCTACCTAACATGCATACCCCCAATAAAATTACTATACCTTTATTCATACCATTAGATTATGTTACACAAATTATTTACAAAATTAATCTTTTACTTAATACAAAGAACTTTTTATCATCTTTTTTACATATTCTTGTATCTCATCAAAGCTTCCAAATAGTAATAATCTGCATAGATAAGGGGAACATCTATTTCTTCACCATGTGGAATACTTCCAACGCTATGCATCAGTATAAAATTGCAGTTCGTTCCAGGTTCGGCCAGATAGGCAGGAGATGAAAGAGACTTCAATATATGTGCCGCAGCGGCACTATATTTCTTACCGTCCGTTACATAACCTGATAATTCTAAAAAGGCAGAAGCAACAATAGCAGCAGCCGAAGCATCACGTGGTATTACCTTAAAGATTTCCGGGTCATAATTCCAATCAGGCACATAGTCTTCTTGTCCTGCATTAAAATCCCAATAAGGAATGCCATCTTCCGGCAAGTTCGGGTGATTCAGCCAGAAATCGGCTGTATGAACTGCCATATCGAGAAAATCTTGCCGGTGAGTTTCACGATAAGCCATTGTATAGCCATAGATAGCCCATGCCTGTCCACGAGCCCAAGCCGAGTTATCTGAAAAGCCCTGGCAAGTGGCTTGATTTAAAACTTCACCGGTTTCGGCATCATAATTCACAACGTGATAATTGCTGTAATCTTCACGAAACTGGTTCTTAGCTGTCGTCTCAGCATGACGATTAGCCACTTTTGCGTAAACAGAATCTCCTGTCACTTTCGTAGCAAAGTACAGCAATTCCAGATTCATCATATTGTCGATAATGACCGGATAAAACCATTCATCCTTGCCATTCCAGGATTTCCGATAATTCCATGATTTAATACAACCTGTTTTCTCATTAAAACGAGTACACAACGAACGGGCAGATTCGACTAACACATCTTTATAAGCCTCATTTCCGGTTAAACGATATGCATTCCCGAAACTGCAATACATCAAGAAACCAATATCATGATGATTGGTCATTTTCTTCAGGGGTTCAAGCGACTCCGTCCACTTTATTGCAGCCTTTTTCCAATCTTCTTTGTTGGTATATTCATATACATACCACAGACAACCGGGATAAAAACCTTCCGTCCAGTCATTTTTACGAGTTACCTTCAGTTTCCCGTCTTTACCTATCGTACGAGGATATTCGGTAGCTTCAGGCACAGCCTTCAACTGATTGGACAGTTGTTGTTCCGCCCTGGTAAAACCTTGTTCTACAATGCTCGTATCTTCTCCTCCACTACATGCTATCAACACTAATACCGATATGCACAAAACGTAAAATACTTTCATTCTATATATTTTATATATTCAATTAATGATTGCATATTAATCAATCTATAAAATCCAATCAAATAAAAATTTATATAAGAAAGGCCAATACCTGTATTACAGAACCAAAATGACCTTTCTTATATGAACTTTATTATTCCCAGCCAGGATTCTGTTTCAGATTACTATTTTTAAAGAGCTCCGTATTTGATATCGGATAGAAATACAATTTATCACTTATCTTTCTGGACTCCAACGTAAACTTCTTATAGCTTACCTCATCATTGCTCTTTGTTATTTTCACTCCATAAACATCTTTGGATTCAGCCAATTCTTTCCAACGACGGAGATCCCAAAAACGATGTCCTTCAAAGGCGAGTTCTACTCTACGCTCATGTTTCACGCGTTTCAGGAACTCATCAGAAGATAGAATATCTGATAGTGCCGGCATATTCACACCCGTTCTGCCACGAACCGCATTCACTGCTGCCAAGGCAGTCATACCACATTTATCCGTAGTATAGTTAATATCACCATAAGCGTTCACCATGGCCTCTGCATAGTTCAACAGAACTTCAGCATAGCGAAATAATACCCAGTTGTGATGAGTTGCAGCAGAGGAAGAACCAGCTTCAAAACTGATGCTGTTATTTACATACTTACGCAAATAATAACCGGTGGAAGTAGCATTCGTTAAAGGCAAACCATTGGCACCGCCTTCATGAATTTCCACTGCATTCTTAGCCGGCCATGTCATACCATTATGCACAATCGTCAAATAGAAACGGGGATCTCTGCCTGTATAAGGATTCTGACTCATAGCTTCATTATTCCAGTCAAACTCCTCACCTGTTGCCATTTCAAATGCACTTGCCAGGTTTTCCGTCGGGCAGGTAGTTGTTTTACCACCTGTTACACCCATAGGAAAGTTGGCTGCTTCAAAACTGGTACTTGTTCCTGTAGGACGTACCAAGATCACTTCATTACTTGCCGTATTAGTAGCACCAAACAGATTTGAGAAACTGGCATCCAGCTTATAACCTAATGCAGAACTCTGACCAATAATTTCATAAGCAGCTTCTGCAGCAGCCACCCACTTACTTTTATTATTACCGGAATTAAATAACGGACTGGCAGCGTACAAAGCGGCACGTGCCTTTAGTGCCAAAGCCGCACCTCGCGTTGCACGTCCATACTCGCTACCAGGCATTTTGGTATAATCTACAGGTAGAAGTGTAGACAGTTCCGTGCATTCCGAAATAATAAAATCGAAGATCTGTTCTGCCGAAGCAGGTTCTGCCGCATTGGCTTCAGCCTGAGTGACAACCTTAGTTATCAGAGGTACATTTTGATAACGTCTGACCAATTCAAAGTAGAAAAAGGCACGCAGAAAGCGAACTTCATATTCAAAGTTAGGATAAGTGATCATCCAGTTATCATAATCGTTGGTATTTTCCCATGTTTCAAATTTCAACCCCGTCAGGTTTTCCAAATAGAAGTTGGCGTCATGGATACCATTATAATAATTGGCAAATTGATCATCAACCGTATAATTAGGCGACCAGGTACCATTCACAAAACGCTTTATATTAGATGATTCATAAATATGAACCGCATCATCTGTGGCAGCATCCAGCATGGCACCATCGATATTACAAAAGTTCGAAGGCAGATAGCCATAAACATCTGTTACAAATTGCTTAACGCGATTATAGCTTCCCTGAATTTCTTTCAAAGAGTAGTAATCCGATTCATTGCAATCCATAAAATCACAGGATGCCAACAAACTGACAGAGATAAATATTGCAAATAATTTCTTTAGTTTCATAACATTCATTTTTTTAGAAAGATAGATTAAATCCGAATGCATATTGAGTCATAGTAGGATGTTCTGTACCGATGGATTCCGGGTCACGAAGATCAATTCCATCCAGACAGAATAAGTCATGTCCACGAGCAAAAACTTTCACGCCAGCCAGGAAACCAGTCTTCTTCAACAACTTCGTTGGGAAGTTATAGTACAACTCCAAAGTTCTCAACTTCAAAAAAGAAGCATCGGACACCCACATAGAGTTAGTATTGTAATTATTATCCGATCCGGAATAAGTCAGGCGAGGCAAGGTTCCGTTAGGATTCGATTCACTCCAACGGTTTTCCCAATAATAAGTAGAGATTGCATTGTTGTTGACAATCGGACGGTAAACACTTGCCGTATTCAATACTTTACTATAATTACCTACACCCTGAAACAGTGCATAAACACCAAAACCTTTGTACTCCAATCCTAAATCAAATGAATAATAGATTTCAGGACAAGTTGCATTATAACCTAAAGGTACCTGGTCATAGGCATCGATTTTATTGTCACCGTTTTGATCCTTAAACATCAGATCGCCCAGACGTACATCACCTAACAATTGCTCCACACCGCGATTATCTATTTCATCCTGAGATTTATAGATCCCTATCACTTCATAACCGAAAATTTGGTTCATAGAACTTCCTGTGCGTTTGAGATAATCATACGGGCGATATTCTTCATTCTGATTTTTAATTTTATTGCGGGTAAAGGTGAACTGCCCACCCAGATGATATTTAAAGTTACCGATATTATCATCCCACGCCAAAGAAGCTTCAATACCTTTATTGTCGACAACACCATTATTGATCTGAGGCACAGACATACCGAATATCTGGGAAACAGAACCACCACTACTCACCAGAATATCTGTACGGTGATCGTAGAATGCATCTAAGGTCATCGTCAACTTATTCCAAGCCCTGAAGTCAATACCGACATTCAGTTTATGGGATTTCTCATAAGTCAACCCATCAATTCCCAACTGAGTAAACTTCATACCGGATGAAGAAGAAGGCACATTAGTGGCATTCTGGAAATAGTAAGAATTTCCACTGCCATAAATATTCTGGAACAGATTTACACCATAGTCAGCACGACCGGAAATACCATAAGAAGCCCTGACCTTTAAAAGATTCAGCCAATCTCTCTTCATGAAATTCTCCTCAGACAAAATCCAACCTGCACCTATCGCAGGAAAAATTCCCCAACGATCATCCGGATCAAGTATGCTGGAAGCAGAACCCGATAATGAGAAATCAACCAGATAACGGTTATTATAAGCATAGTGTGCACTACCCACTATATCCATAAATGCACGTCCGGAGTTCTGACTTTTTGTTTTTGCCTTATCCATAGAGTACAGCAAAGTTGCATTTAAACTATGTTTATTCCATTGTTTGATATAATTGGTATAAAACTCCAGGTTAAAATGAGTGGCAACCGAACCTACACTCTTCGAGAAACCCAAAGTTCCTTCATTACGTAGGGTTGTATAGATATTCTCACCGGTTGCAAAATCAACAGATGCGGACTCATAGCCAAATTCTTTAGTATTATTGTCCCAATATGAAGCGGTATTATCTATACCTACTTTAAAACCTGCCGACCAACCGGGAAGTATAGCAGACAAATCCTGCTTCATGTTCACATCCGCATACATGGCACGCGTTTGAGAACGCGCATATCCTCTACCGGAAATAAGGGCGACCGGATTATTGGAATAATTAGTTGTACCACCCCATATACCCCTGTCTGTCTTTACAGGAAATGCACCTGAAGGTACCTGGAATAAGGCATTGAAAATCTTATCTGTGCTCTCGCCCGGACGATTATGCTCCGTGAAATTACCCAATAAATTTAACTGTACAGTAGTCGTTGGACTTACCGTGATATCCAGATTTGTGCGGACGTTCAGTCTTGAATATTTCAACTGCGTAGAATAACCATCGTTATCTGATGTCGGTTTCAATAGACCTCTATTATCCAGGAAGTTCAGCATCGTATAGTAACGTACAAACTGACTTCCTCCTTGTGCTGTGAAATTCACATTATCACCGTAACTCATGTCTCTCAAAGATTCATCCAACCAATCTACATTCGGATAAACACCCGGATAAGTCTGATTCTTGAATGCATCCAGTTCCGTACCCGAATAGCGGGGAGCCAAGCCATCATTCTCCATCGCCTCATTCAATGCCATGGCATACGTATACCCGTCAGCAAATTTAGGCAAACGCTTAGGAGAAGCCATATTAAATTCATAAGAGAAAGTGATCTTAGGTGCACCTACCGATCCTCGTTTTGTTTTCACAAGAATAACACCATTTGCACCCCTTATGCCATACAAACTGGTAGCCACAGCATCCTTTAAAACGCTGACTGATTCTATTTCTTCAGAACTCAATTCATCAATCGAACGTTCAAAACCATCCACCAGCACCAACGGACTATTGGAATTCAAAGAGCTATTTCCACGTATATACAGCGTTGCGCCATTCTCCCAAACCGTACCGGCTTTTTGCAAAACCTGTAGCCCGGGAAGCGTACCAAATAACTGGTTAGATGGTTTTATGCTGTTCTTATGTGAGAGATTCGTTGTAACAGAAACTGCACCGGTCATCTCTCTTGCATCCATGGTAATAGTACGTCCCATTTCTACCACCTCATCATTCTGACGGACTATCAGTGTGTCTTCCTGAGCCATTACGCCAAGTGAACACAGTACGCCAGCCAAAAATATATTGATCTTTTTATTCATAATATTTTTCATTTCTAAGTTCCAGAAACATTATTCCCAACCCGGATTCTGTATCAATCCGTATCCCTTATTCACCTCGTCCTGCGGGAAGGCACTAAAGTACCAGATAGAAGAGAATCCACCGGCATTCCACCAAGCACGGTTTCTATCTGTTTCAGCCAGAGAGAAAGGTTCGCAAATATACGTGCCATCCCCTTTATTCTTATATACATTCAGCCCATGTAAAGGTGTATTGAACTTATCTTCCATTTTCCAACGGATGAGGTCGAAGAAACGTACTTCTTCGTAACCAAACTCACAAGCACGCTCACGAAGAACTGCTTCACGGAATTGTTCTTGCGTCATTCCTGTTTTCAAGCCACCCAAGCCTACACGTGCACGTACTTCATTTACGCATTGATATGCCTGGCTGTTAGGGCCACCATTATATTCATTCAAAGCTTCTGCATAACTCAGATAAAGTTCAGCAATACGCAGATGTGGCCACTGGATAACATGTCCGCTAAGTTCATTACCACGATCCAATCCCCATTTACGACAAGCCAATCCGGTTTTCAGACTTAAACTATGCATGGCTCCTTGTCCCCAGTCTTTCCCTTTCGGATAATTAGTTTTATCACTGGGATACTCCTGAGTCAATTCAACAGTTCTTCCCTGATAAATATCGCCATCCAATATAAAGGTTTCGTTTAAACGAGGGTCGCGGTTCACGAATGGGTTTGCAGTATGTTCAGGATTGTTCCAGTCAAAATCTGAGCCATCAGCCATCGGGAACATATCGAAGTATTCTTTAGTGGGACAATAGCCTCCCCAACGGATGGCATTCCACAACACCAGTTGTCCGGCACTTAAACTTGCCGAATAGATATTCCGATGTACAGAAATCAGTGTTTCGGTAGTTCCACGGTCAAAGTAAGCTTTGCGGAAAGCATAACGATATTCACTAGGTGAAACATCATTTTTTTGTACCAAACGATAAAAGCCATTCTGGCCGAGGGCATTAAAGAAAGCCTCACAAGCATCTACAGCTTTTTTCCACCGTTCGCGGTCGTAATTACCAAACCAGGTCATGTGCTGTTCCGAAGCCTCTCCGGCAGCATAAGGCTGATCGCTGTTTAGCAACGGGCTTGCCACAAACAATAAGACTCTCGCTTTCAATCCGTAAGCACCAGCTTTGGTCAAACGACCATCCCACTGTGCCATATCTTCATCCGAAATTCTCCATGGAAAGTCCTGACAAGCTATGACATCATTCAGAAGTCCTATGATAAAATCAACAGTTTCCTGCAGGGTTGCACGTTTAGGCATTTCGTCATCAGCTGCAATCACCCTATCTACTATGGGGAGTCCACCATAATGACGCAACATGTGTGCATAATAGATAGCAACAAGCATTTTGGCTTCTGCTTTCAGACGCTCTTTCTCAGTTTGGGTCATATCAGGCACACGGTCTACATTATTATAAAGTATCCATGCATGGCGAATTGCCGACCACATGTGAGTCTCGCTTTCATTAAAACGAATCTTAGTAGTCATGTAAGTTGCTCTGGGAGTATTCTCGACAGAGGAATTATAACTACCTGAATAATAAACACGTTGAACACCGGAGTATCCTACATTATCGCAATTCAAATCGGTGAGTCCTTCAATAGTTCCCAACCACATGGTAGTATAATAGCCACTGGTTTCCAAACCATAAGGCAAATATTGATAGCTATACGACAATACGCGACGGGCATACTCTGCCGTAGAAAATACGGTGTCAATCGTAACATCCGTACTGGGCGGCTTCTGCAGGAATTTATCCCCGAAAGCCAAATCCTCACACGCCATTGTCACAAATAGACCTAAGGCCAATAATATAACGTGAAAATGCTTTCTTATATTTTTCATAATAACTGTTTATTAAAATCCTATTTTTAAACCAAAATTCACGACTTTAATCAACGGATAGGCGCGTCCATCCGGATTAGATTCAGGGTCACAGAAGTCCAGATCACTAAATGTCAACAGATTATATCCGGAGAGAGACAGACGCAAAGAACTGATACGGAATTTCTGTAACATAGCTTTGGGGAAAGAATAACCTACCTCAATGTTCTTCAGACGAATATATGAAGCATCACGCAACCATAAATCCGAGTCTTTATAGTTATTGGTTTTACTACCACTCAAAGAAATGGCAGGAGCTTTTGCACTATTCCCTTTTTCAGCTGTCCAGGCATCATCAATCATATATTGAAGAAGTGAATTTGTACCCGTTTCTCCAAATGGAGTACGATAGATACGACTTACAAGACGGGAAGTCTGGAATGCACCTGCCCACGTCATACTCAGGTCAAAGCCTTTCCAAGAAAAGCCCAACTGCATATTGCCATTTAGAAGTGGATAGGTAGGATAACCAATAGCCGATATATCATTTGCATCAATCTTACCGTCCTTGTTCAGGTCTTTATACTTCACATCTCCGGCTATGGGTGAGAAACCGGAACCATGATCGGGAATGCCATTTTCTTTTCCTTTCAAAGATTCATAATTAGCAGCATCCTCTTCCGTAAAGAAGCCGTCATTTACATAGCCGAATTGTTGACCAACCGGGCGTCCGGTTTCACACATCCATTCATAAGGCTGGGGAATTTCATCTTTGAAAATAACTTTATTCTTGGCATAGGACCAACTGGTACCGATGTAATAACTAAAATCCCTGATTGCATCTTCCCAACGCGCAGTTACCTCAAAACCTTTATTATCCACTTTACCCATATTTACAATAGGTAGAGAAATTGCCAGATAACCAGGGTTTACCTGGCGGGAAATCAAAATGTCTTTACGATGCTCGATGAAGTAATCGAAAGAAGTTTTCAGATGGCTATCGAAGAAATGCAAATCAACACCATAATTCTGTTTTGCAGCAGTCTACATCAGGGTTTCCAACCTTTGACTCTTTGGCCCCCGGAAGAAAATTATTGGTAGTAGAACCGAAACTATAAATACCTGTAGTATTATTACCTCCCGCTGTACTGATGATATAACTATCGGGCAAATAAAGGAAACGTGATCCATCAGAAACGATATCATTACCTACAATGCCATAAGATGCACGTAGTTTCAAGTAACTGACATAAGGTTTCAGTGGCTCCATAAACTTCTCTTCAGAGATAATCCAACCGACTGAACCGGCAGGGAATGTACCGAAACGCTTCCCTTCTGCAAAGTTCTCCGAACCATTATAACCAATACTAAGGTCTAATAGATAACGAGTTTTGTAATCATAAGTGGCACGTCCCACAAAGCCTACATAACTACGGGGAATACCTGTATTTTTGCTGGGATAATATTTCATTGTCTGATTGTACATAGCCAGAGCAGAGACATGATGTAATCCAAAATCTCTTTGGAAATTCAAAGCTGCTTCAAGATACCAGTCACGGGACTGTCCAGCCTCCTGTGTCCAACCCATAGTCTGTGCTTCCTGTATCTTTCTTATCAAAGTCTCGCCACTTTCTGTAAGGTAGGCCTCATATTGGTCGGCTTTTCCTTCACGGCGTCGTTTATCAGTCACACCACTATTATAAGCTCCTTTAATATGTGCTTTTAAGCCTTTTGTGAGAACATCAAGTTTCTGTTCCAGAGAAAAGTCGAAGTTAATCACATTTCCGCCTGTAGTGGTGTACCCTTTACCGTAATATGTATTCAGTCCATCATTAATAACACCGAAATTGCCAAATACCGATTTATTGACGGAAATCCATTTACCATCCACAATTCCAGCTCCTGAAAAAGGTACAGCACTGTAAATGTTGTCATACAAATAAGAGATATCAGTATAAGTACCGTTGTTATAGTTAGGCTCCGTCTTGTCAGTAAGACGCCCTCCCAGATTGATCTTCATAGAGGTAGTTTTCGTCACATCTATATCCATATTGATACGATAGTTATAGCGGTTATAGCTAAAGCCACGATCATTTTCATGGAAAGTCTCAAAAAGTCCCTTTTGGGTAAATACACCTAAGGAAGCAAAATAACGTACCCGGTCGGAACCACCTGAAATTGTCATATTATGTTGTGTCTGCAGTGCGGAATTTTTAATCAGTAAATCCGTCCAGTCCGTATCGGCATAAAGAATTGGGTTACTATGTGTACGGAAACCTTCCAGCATTGCATCTGTAAACATCAGTTTGTCTTCAGCAACACCATCACGCAGTTGGGCAGCATTATATGTCATAGCATAGTCGTAACTGTTAGCAAACTCCGGAATATTGGTAGGCATCTGAAGACCAGCACTGGTGGAGAAAGTTATTTTAGCTTTACCGGATTGTCCGCGCTTCGTTGTCACCAGGATAACACCATTGGCACCACGCACACCAAATACAGCTGTAGCAGAAGCATCTTTCAATACGGTAATATCTTCCACTTCATTGGGGTCTAATTGGGTGAACGAACGTTCCACTCCATCAACCAGACATAATGGAGCGGACAAACCGGTAGACAAGGAACCTACACCACGCACATACAGCGTTGCATCATCAGCTCCCGGCTGACCGCTACTCTGTACACTGGATAATCCGGGAACCTTACCACTCAATGCATTGGCAATACTTCCTACCGGAGATTTCATAATTTCATCTGATTTCACTGAAGATAAAGCACCGGTAACAGTTACTTTCTTCGTAGTACCATAGGCAATAACCTGTACTTCCTCTAACAGCGTAGCACTTTCAGCCATTGAAATCTTCAGCTTGCTCTCACCTTTATAGACAATTTCCTTGTCTTCGTACCCCACAAAGGACACCACAATGGTAGCACCAATCGGAACACTTAAGGTAAACTTACCATCTAAATCCGTAATCTTACCATTCTGGGTACCTTTCACCCTGACAGTAGCACCAATAATCGGGCCTTGGTCATCAAAGACCTCTCCCGTTACTACTCTTTCCTTGTCTTGTTGTGTTACAGCCACAGCTTCGGAACGTTTTTCGTCTCCTAAGCTCTTGCCGGGACATATGACCAAGAAAGCAAAAATAAAAATCCACAATTTGTTTTTCATAAAAAAGTGATTTTACATAACATTATTAAATAAGGAATAACCATGGTCAATATTTTAGTATCGCATATACACTTACTAAAACAGTGCAAATGAATGAAATCTACAAGACAAGTACCTGACCATTGGGTCATATAGAGGGGCACAAATTGTCTTGCAGACAATTTGTGCCCCATTTCGGACAAAACTAACAACACTCTTTGTCGGAGAAGTTTTATTCCTGAATATCCTCTTCTGCTTGAGAATCCTCCCGGGGAGAATCTTTTCTATAAGACAAAGGAGCAACTCCATAAAAAGACTTGAAACAACGGCTGAAATAACGTGGAGAAGTAAAGCCCAGCCGATACGAGATTTCTGAAATATTATATTGTGGTTCTTCCTGCAGCAATCTTAAAGCTTCTTCTAATTTCAGCTTCATTGTAAACTCATTCGGAGTTAACCCCATAACTTCTTTCAGGCGAAGGAACATTTTGCTCCGCCCCATATTCAATTCGGAAGCCAACATATTCATATCAAAGTCCGGATTGTCAAAATTACGTTTTATTACTTCTGATGCCGTATCCAGCAGTTTCTGATCTGCAGCCGTAAAGCCACCTGCCTCCTGGGGGATCATAGCTTCTGTCCTAGTCAGTTTCTTCAGCAGCAATCGTCTGTTTCTTAGCAGATTATTGCAACGTGCCAAGAGTAATTTCACATTAAAGGGTTTTGTGATATAATCATCTGCTCC
>OGLF01001145.1_pt1 | contig 15484 bp, 10 predicted proteins | sample 1572701 | NCBI WGS metagenome assembly OGLF01 (sample SAMEA2581910, study PRJEB24529) | metagenome | biome: Human gut stool | place: China | collected 2011 | reverse complement strand
GTACGGCTCGTCGCCACGCTCGGCGAAACGGCTGTACTCCTCCCATACCACGGTCCTGTCGGGATTCTGCGAGGCGGCGCGCTCCGGATTGAAGTTCTTGAACTCGATCGCGCGCGTGTACGGCACGTCCGCGTCGGAGAAGTTCATCACCGGGCAGCCGAAATGGTCGCCCTCGTCGTAACGCACCTCCCTGAAGTCGACCGTGCGCCACTTGAGCTCGCCCAGTGAGTAGTCGAAGTAGCGGTCCACCGGGCCCGTGTACACCACCGGCACGCCGGCCGCGGCCAAAGCGGCCTTGTTGTACGGCTGGGACCCGTCGAAGAAATCGGTCTCCAGGGTCACATGGATGCGCGGATCGTCGATCATGCGCTCCATCCACGCGGTGTAGCCGTCGGCCGGTAGGCCCGCCCACGTGTCCTTGAAATAGCGGTTGTCGTAGTTGAAGCGCACCGGCAGGCGGTTGATGATGCCCGCTGGCAGGTCCTTCGGATCGGTCTGCCACTGCTTGCCCGTGTAGTTCTTGATGAACGCCTCGTACAGGGGGCGGCCGATCAGCGAAATGCCCTTGTCGTTGAGGTTCTGGGGATCCTTGCCCGCCAGCTCGCCGGCCTGCTCGGCCACGAGCGCCTTGGCTTCGGCGGGCGTGTAGTGCGCGCGGAAGAACTGGTTGATGGTGCCCAGGTTGATCGGCAGGGGGTAGACCTCGCCGTCGTGCGTGGCGTACACGCGGTGCACGTAGTTCGTGAACGAGGTGAACCTGTTCACGTAGTCCCACACGCGCTTGTTGGACGTGTGGAACAGGTGGGCGCCGTACTTGTGGATCTCCGCGCCGGTCTCCTCGTCCATATACGAGTAGGCGTTGCCGCCGATGTGATCGCGGATATCGATGATGTGCACGCGGGCGCCGGTGTGCTCCACCGCCTGCTGGGCCACGGTCAGGCCGAACAGGCCCGCGCCCACGACCACCAGATCGGGATATTCCACCGCTTCAGTCATAAGCACAACCTTCCGAACTTAAAACAAACACACAATATTCGTGTGCGATTCCTCATCAAGCATACCCGTCCGCCCTCCTTAACGCGGGATGCTCTTGGGGAAGCGGCATTTTGACGTTTGATTTCCCTGTGTCGCTGGTCGTGGGGCTGGCTGCTCCACGGATCATGGCATGGTCTGTGTGGTTCGTGCGCGGCCTGTGGCGCGGGTTGCGCTGCGGTTCGTGCGGCTTGCGGCGCGGTTCGGTCCGGGCATGGTGTACACTGGTCTTTGCCTCCGCGTGGCGGTACGTCACCCAACTCCCCCAGGGCAGGAATGCAGCAAGGGTAAGTGGCCTCTTCCGGGTGCGTGGAGGTTTTCTTATATCTTCATGCCATTCGCGCATACCGTAGAGCCAATGCCGTATTCTCGATGATTATGACCGACGAATTCAAGCCAATCATCCGAGACCCGCACAAGTCCGCGAATATGCTGGAACAGCCGGTCGCGCCCGTTCCCGTGCCGCAGCCGCCGTCTGATCCGATCGAACAGGTGCTTTCCCCACGTGAAGTGAGCGAAGGGCTTGCCAAAGCCGATCCGCTGACCCGTCATCCGCGCGTGTCGAGCATTATGCTCAGCGTGGTGTTCGGTCTGCTGCTGCTTGCCGCCGCGGTGGGCGTCTGGTGGTTGGGCGTGCGCACGATGGAAGGCCAAAGCTATGAAGACATGGTCTGGTCGAAATTCGATGCGGCCCTGCCGGGATGGCTGGAACCGGTCGTGCATGTCTTCACCATTTCCACCGTTGTAATCGCAACAAGCGCAATCATGTCGATAATCGCCCTCGCCGTACTTATCGTAAGAAAACGATGGCTGTTGATTGCTCAACTGGCGGTATTCGGCGGAATCTGCTTTGCCGCAGCAGAGTTGCTGAAGCCGCTGCTGCCACGTCCGTACTTAATCAATCTGGAATCAAATCCCAATAATTCCGCGCCTTCCGGGCATGTCATACTCGCCGCCGCGGCAGGAATGATCCTACTATGCGCCGTGCCTCGCGTATGCCGTGCGCTCGTTGCCGTGATCGGCTGGCTGTATGCGGTACTCGTCGGATTGTCGGTGATTGCGGGACAGTGGCACCGGCCGACCGACGTGATCATGGCGTTGCTGATCGTCGGCGGAGTGGCAATGATCACGCTTGCCGCGACGTTTGCGAACGGCATGGATGAGCCCGGTTCGCGTGCGTCGTCGCCTTCCGTGCAGATCGTCGGCAGCGTGCTGTTGACGTTCGGCGTGCTCGGCACCCTGTATGGTGCATACATTATTTGGCAGATTCAGCCGGGACTTGCGATGAGTGCGGAATGGACGAATTCCGGTGCGCACCTTTCCACGGTGATTCTGACGGCTTCCGTTGCGTCGTTGGTGTTCGGGCTGGTGTTGACCATGCGTCAGCTGACCGCCTCGCCATTGACGAAACTTGGGCTTGTCGGCGCACCTCCGGCCCCTCCGAAACGCTGACGGCAAAACGTACGATCACGCCGAAAATTTCCGGCACCGGTCGCTCGCGCCACACGGACGGTTTGCCAACTGCATACGGTCAGTGAGTATTATTGCGTTGCAAACGCTAGTAATAAGGAGTGGCTATGGCTACCGGCAGCAAGCTCGTGATTGTGGAGTCTCCCACCAAGGCCAAGAAAATCGGTGGGTATTTGGGCTCCGAATATACGGTGATGGCCTCGGTCGGCCATATTCGAGATCTTGCGCAGCCGAGCCAGGTGCCGGCCGCCGACAAAACCAAATTCGGCAAGTTCGGCGTTGACGTGGAAGACGGATTCAAGCCGTACTACATCGTCGATGGCAACAAGAAGAAAACCGTGTCCGAGCTGAAAAGCGCGTTGAAAAAAGCCGACACCCTGTACCTCGCAACCGATGAGGATCGCGAGGGAGAGGCCATCGCCTGGCATCTGGTACAGACGCTCAAGCCGAAAGTGCCGGTTAAGCGCATGGTGTTCCACGAAATCACGAAGGAAGCCATTAAAGCGTCGCTTGACAATACTCGCGACGTTGACGACGACATGGTCGACGCCCAGGAAACCCGCCGTATTCTGGACCGCCTGTACGGCTATGAGCTTTCTCCGGTGCTGTGGCGCAAGGTTGGGCCGGGTCTTTCCGCGGGCCGTGTGCAGTCCGTCGCCACGCGTTTGATCGTGGAGCGCGAGCGCGAGCGTATGGCGTTCGTGCGTGCCCCGTATTGGGATGTCACCGCAACGTTGGAAGCGCCGGATGCCGATGGCAATAATGTTGCGTTCGAGTCTCGTATGGTGTCGTTGGGTGGCCGTCGTTTAGCTGGTTCCAAGGATTTCGGCGCCGATGGCAAGCTGACTGCGGCCGGTGCGAAGGATCAGGTCGTGCAGTTGGATGAGGCGCAGGCTTCCGCGATTGCGCAGGCATTGGAATTTGCAACGTTTACTGTCGCGTCGATGGAAACCAAGCCGTACCGTCGCCGTCCGGTTCCACCGTTTACCACGTCCACCTTGCAGCAGACCGCCGGCAATCGTCTCGGCATGAGCTCGCGTCAGACCATGCGTGCGGCGCAAGGATTGTACGAAAACGGCTATATCACCTACATGCGTACCGATTCGGTGACGCTGTCGCAGGAAGCGATCGCAGCCGCACGCGAAGCGGTCGTCAAGCATTTCGGCGAAAACTATCTGTCGGATGCGCCGAAACAATATGCCACAAAGACGGCAGGCGCGCAGGAAGCCCACGAATGCATCAGGCCGGCGGGCGCGAAATTCCGTGACCCTGCGGAAATCGCAAGCAAAGTGCCGGCCGACCAGCTCAAGCTGTACACGCTGATCTGGCAGCGCACGCTTGCCTGCCAGATGGCAGACGCAACCGGTTCCACGGCGACCGTGCGACTGTCCGCACCGACCGAATCGAATGGGGAAGCCATGTTCCAGGCTTCCGGCACTGTCATCGAATTCCCCGGCTTTATGAAGGCGACCGGTGAAGGCCGCCGCGCATCCGCCGAATCGAAGAAGGGCGATGCTGCTGGAAGCGTTGAACAGGCTGCGCAATCCGGTAAATCCAGCAAAGCGGATAAGAAGTCGGATGACAATGTGTCGCTTCCGCCGATGAATCCGGGCGATGCGCTCGCCGCGGTGGCGGTTGGTGCCGACGGACACGAAACTCAGCCTCCGGCGCGTTACACCGAAGCGTCGCTCGTGAAAACGTTGGAACAGAAGGAAATCGGCCGCCCGTCCACGTATGCGAGCATTATTTCCACGATCATCGATCGCGGGTACGTGTATGAGCGCGGTCGTGCGTTGATTCCGTCGTGGCTCGCGTTCTCCGTGGTCAAATTGCTGGAAACGAAGTTCCCGCGGTATGTGGATTACGAGTTCACTGCCGATATGGAAAGCGGTCTTGACCAGATCGCGAGCGGTCAGGAGACCGGCAGGAATTGGCTGACCCGCTTCTATTTCGGTTCCGGTGAGGGTGCCGCGCAGTCTGCGGACGAGGCGCATGCCGGCTTGCAGCAGCAGGTCGCGCAGTTGGGTGAAATCGACGCTCGCGAGATCAATACGATCGAGATCGGCGACGGTTTGCATGTGCGCGTCGGTCGATATGGCCCGTATTTGGAGGATATGAACCATCTGGATGATGAGGGCAATCCGAAGCGTGCCTCGCTGCCGGATACGCTTGCTCCGGATGAGCTGACGGTGGAAGTCGGTCATGATTTGATCGAGAACCATTCCGGCGGTCCGCGCGCTCTTGGCGTCGATCCGGTTTCCGGAGGCACCGTTGAAGTGCGTAATGGTCGTTTCGGGCCGTATGTTGCGCTGGTGATGCCTTCTGCCGATGCCGGCGATGCTGCCGGTGGCGCTAGTGAGAAGCCGAAGCGCGGCAAGGGTGCGAAGAAAGCCGCTGCCGATCGCCCGAAGATGGCGTCGTTGTTCAAGACGATGAGTCCGGAATCGTTGACGTTGGATGATGCGTTGCGTCTGCTGAGCTTGCCGCGTGAAGTCGGTTCGTATGAAGAGGTGGATGCGCAGACCGGTGAAGTGCAGACGGTTACCGTGCAGGCCAATAATGGTCGTTACGGTCCGTATTTGACGAAGACCGGTGCCGATGGCAAGTCGGATACGCGTTCGCTTGCTTCGGAAGATGAGATTTTCACGGTTGATTTGGATAAGGCGAAGGAACTGTTCGCCCAGCCGAAGTATGGCCGTGGGCGTGGCCGTGGTGCTACGAAGCCGCCGCTGCGCGAATTGGGCGTCGATCCGGAAACGCAGAAGCAGGTGACCATCAAGGACGGCTTCTACGGTGCGTATATCACCGATGGTGAGACGAATCGTACGTTGCCGAAGCAGTATGCTCCTGAGTCGATCGAACCGGCCGAGGCGTTCCGTTTGCTGGCTGAGAAGCGTGCGCAGGGCCCATCGAAAAGGCGTGGACGTAAGACTGCCGCCGGCAAGGGCGGGGCTAAGAAGGCTGGTGCTGCCAAGGCTTCTAAGACTTCCAAGGCGGCTTCCGTCGATAAGGCTCGTGCCGATCGCCGTGCCAGGGTGCGCGAGTTGGCCGATAAGGGTTGGGCCAACACCCGCATCGCCAAGGAGATCGGTTCCACGCCGACCACGGTGAAGGCCGATGTGGAATGGCTTGCCGCCAACGAAGGCTACCCCCGTCCCGCCGTAGTTCCCGCCCGGTGATGAACAGTCCGGTGGACTGTTCGTAGCAGTGAGCAGCGGTAGCGTTGCGAACGCCGCAATGTAGAGTGATGAATATGCAAGGCATATTCATCTCCTTTGAAGGTGTAGACGGCGTCGGCAAAACCACGCAGGTTGAACGGTTGCGTGCGTACGTTGAGGCGCAGGGGCGCGAATGCGTGGTCACGCGCGAGCCAGGCGGTACTGTGCTTGGCGTGGCGATTCGCGAGTTGCTGCTTGGCGGCGTGGAAGGTTCCGATGCGGATATCGCTCCGCGTGCGGAGGCGCTGCTGTTCGCCGCTGACCGTGCCCAGCATGTTGCCGAGGTGATTCGCCCTGCACTGGAACGCGGTGCCGTAGTAATTACCGATCGGTACCTTGATTCTTCTCTTGCATACCAGGCTGGCGGCCGCGAATTGACGGCAGGTGAAATCCGCGACTTAAGTATGTGGGCAACGTGTGAGCTATTGCCGAATCGCACGTATCTGCTGGATCTTGATCCTATGCAATCGCATGCACGACTACAGCATGATGAAGATCGCATGGAATCCGCGGGAGACGATTTCCAAAATCGTACGCGACAGGCGTTCCTTGACTTGGCAAAGGCGGAATCGCAACGCTTCCGCGTGATTGATGCCAGCCAATCCATTGAAGAAGTATGGTCGCATATCCAGTCTGATTTTGCGCAAATCGGCCAATCGGAAGCTCTTCAAACGGGGGTTAGCCGATGAGCGTGTGGGATTCGATCGTCGGCCAGCAGCAGGTTGTCGAACAACTCAAAGCCATCGCAAGTGGCGATCCGAAAGCCATTGCGCAGTCCTGGCTAATTTGTGGCCCTCCCGGATCGGGCCGTTCCAATGTGGCGCGCGCGTTCGCGGCGGCGCTGGAGAGCCCCGATCATGGTCTTGGCGACGAGCCGACCAAAGCCGCGCAGCGGGTGCTTGCCGGCACTCATCCCGACGTGACCGTGCTTGCCACCAACAAAGTGACCATCGGTATCGACGAGGTGCGAGACATCATCACCACTTCCGAGCAGATGCCGAGCACTGCGCCGTGGCGCATCATCATTATCGAAGATGTCGATCGCATGCTGGAACGCACCACCAACGTGCTGCTCAAGGAGATTGAGGAGCCGAGCGAGCACACGATTTGGCTCTTGTGCGCGCCGAGTGCGCAGGATGTGTTGCCGACGATTCGCTCGCGCACTCGCATCGTCAATCTTGCCGTGCCCTCCACGCAGGCAGTGGCCGCATTTCTGGAACAAAATGGCGGATTTGAGCCGAAAATCGCGGTACGTGCCGCACGTCTTGCGGAAGGGCATATCGGCATCGCCAATCTGTATGCGAAAAACGAGCAGGTCATGTCTGACCGCGACGAGCTGATCGTGGGCGTGCTGGGATTGCGCCGCGCGTCGGATGCGGTACTGCTTGCCGGCAATCTTATCGACAGTGCGAAAGCGCAGGCCGAAGCGGAGGTGAAGGTCAAGGCGGCGGAAGCGGAAGCTGATTTTCGTAGGGTCAATGGGCTTGGTGCGAAGGATCGTATTCCTCCCAAACTGCGTGGCGCGTACAATGCGATCGCAAAAAAAGACGAGCTGAAGCGACAGACCACACGATTGACGCGCGATGTGCTCGACCGTGCGTTGAATTCGATCGCCAGTGTATACCGCGATGTGGCCGTGCTGCAGAACAATGCCGAAGATTCGGTTGGCTTGATTAATTTGGAGAATCGTTCGTCGATTACCGATCTGTCGGTACGTCTTACGCGCGGGGGAGCGGTGCGGCGACTGGAAGATATCGCCGTCGCACGTCGCCGTTTGGCCGGCAACGGCAATCCCGTACTGGTCTTCGAAGCCCTCTTCTGCGCCCTCATTGCCGGTTAGGGCCAGCGTCGTTGGCGCATACTGTTTTCCTGCGTGCGGATTCCTCCAGCGGGTGGGGAAATGGTTGTTTGGCTGTATGATTCTGGCTTGCTATTGTGCGATAACCGTCAGCAAAATTGCAAAAAGCGATTCAGCGCTGGTAGTTGGTGGATTCGCGCACGATCAGTTGCGGTGCAAGTGAGATATGCGCGGGGTTGTCGGGGCCGTCGTTGAGTAGGCGTAGCGCTTCGGAGACGATTTGCTTGAATGGCGGGCGCACGCTGGTCAGCGGCGGCATGGTGGTGCGTGCGATTGGCGAATCGTTGTAGCCAACCACCAGCACATCTTCAGGCACGCGAAGCCCAAGCGAATGCAACGCCACCATCACGCCGAACGCGATCGCATCGTCGGCGCACACCACGGCCTCCGGTTGCACGAGCGGCTCGGAAAACAGTCGCATGGCGCAGTTGAATCCGCGCTGCACGCTACGATCGCCGAACTTGTTCCATTCGGTTTCGGTGGCAAGATGGTGCGCTCGCATCTGAGTGTGGAACATGGTGAACAGTTCCGCCGATTCGAAGGAGATTTCCTTGCCGGCCATGTATGCCACGGATGCGATGCCACGTTCGGCCAAATGCCCGATCACGATTTCCATGGCTGCGTTTTCGTCGACGCTCACCATGGATGTGCGGAACGAGCATTGGCGTCCGCCCACTTGCACGATCGGCAGTGTGGAGGCGTAATGTTCAAGCTCCGCGGAAAGGTAGGCTCCCCAGGCGGGCAGCACGATCAGACCGTCAACATGGCGGTCCATCAATGACTCGATGCGTTGAATCTGCGTGGCCTGATCGCCGCCGATGCCGAGCAGCAGTTGCTGCGAATCCACGTCGATGACGGGTTCGATTTCGTCAAGCAGCTGCGCGCAGAACGGGTCGTTGGCGGTCGGAATCACCAGGCCGATGGTGTTGGTGACGGTGCTGCGCAACGCGCTCGCCGCATAATTGACCGAATAGTTGAGGTGTGCCGCGGCCGCTCGCACGCGGCGTGCGATGTCGTCGTCTTTGGTGCGTTTGCCGGAAAGTACGCGGGAGACGGTGGCGATGGAGACGTTGGCCAGCGCTGCGACGTTCGTGATCGAACTGTTCGCCGAAGCTGCCGAAGCCGAAGCATTGTCGGTTGTGCGTGCCATGCTCTCCTCACCACAAATATTCGAAATGCTCGAAAAACTCGGATTATTCGAATTACTGCCGTATCTCAATCGCGTATTCAAGAATAAAACAGCCACCCGTCGAAAGCGGCAGGTGGCTGAAAGCAAGTATCGCAAGTATCGCAATCATGCATGTTGCATTGCGATTCCATAATTGCGATGCAATAACTGAAGATTGTTGAATATCTTGCGAAATTCTGAAATCTTCAGCAAGAGGAAGATCACTCGGCGTTGACGAGGATGTTCAGCAGGTTGTCTGCCACGGTTTCATCATCGGCGCCCTGCACGTCGATGACCACGGAATCGCCCTGCTTGATGCCCAGGCCCATGACGGACAGGATGGAGTTAGCCGGAACCGGGTTGCCGCCTTCCTTGGCGATGGTGACGGTGCAGCCGGAGGCGGTGACGGCCTGGGTGAACTGTGCGGCCGGACGGGCGTGGATGCCGACGGGATCGTTGATGACGGTGGTGCGGGTTGCCATGATGGACACTCCTTTGAGTCGTGTGTTGATTGATTTTTGGTTGTGTTATTTGAAAGTCGTGCTGCTTGCCGAGCGAAATGCCTCGGTGCGCCGCTGATAATTACTATAGCACCTTTTTTCACGAAACGCAGAAAACGTTTACCGGTTGTGTGTTACGGCTTAAAGTGTGTATACTGTGTGCAGGCTGAAAATGATTTACCGGCAAAGACGGTGGGAATCACGCAGTAACTCGACGCGCAAAGCAAGCGCGGAAATCACAACAACAAACGTTCGGTTCGCGTTCCTTTCGCGGGCAAACAACAAAACAAGGAAACAGGTCAAAGGAGTTCACATGATTATCAAAGGTGTTGGCATTGGTCGCGGTGTTGCAGTCGGCCCGGTCATCCGTATGGCGCAGCCACTGCCGGAACCGTCGGACGCTCCGCGTGCGGAAGGCATTGCTGCCGAAAGCGAAATCGCCCGCGTGGAAAAGTCCCTCGCACTGGTGAACGCCGACCTGAACCGTCGTGCCGAAGAGGCCGCCAATGGTGACGAAGGCGCCAAGCAGGCCGCTCCGATTCTGCAGGCCGTCGCCATGTTCGCTTCCGATCCGTCGCTGGCTGAATCCATCAAGGGTCTGGTTCAGCAGGGTAAGACCGCCGAACGCGCGGTGCTCGAAGGCTTTGCCGCGGTGGAAGACATGTTCCGTGCTATCGGTGGCTATCAGGCCGAGCGTGCCGCCGATCTGCATGATGTCGGCCAGCGCGTAATCGCCGACCTTATGGGCGCTCCCGCACCGGGCCTGCCGCAGAGCGAAACCCCGTTCGTGCTCGTTGCCGAAGATCTTTCCCCCGCCGACACCGCGGCGCTCGACATGAGCAAGACCCTCGCCATCGTCACCTCGCAGGGCGGCCCGACCTCGCACACCGCCATCCTGGCCCGTGCCCGCGGCATCGTGGCGGTTGTTTCCGCAGCCGAAGCCGAGAATCTGACCGACGGCACCACCGTGGTCGTCAATGCGGCCAAGGGCGAACTGGTCGTCGACCCGACCGAAGAGGAGATCGCCGCAGCCGAAGCCGCCAAGTCCCGCGCGGCCGCAGCCAAGGAACTGCGCGGCAATCCGGGCTCCACCAAGGACGGCCACCTCATTCCGCTGCTCGCCAACGTGGGCAAGCCGGCCGACGCAGCTAAGGCGCTGGAATATGGCGCTGAAGGCGTTGGTCTGTTCCGTACTGAATTCCTGTTCATCGGCAACTCCGAGCCGCCGACCGTCGAAGAGCAGACCCGCGCTTACACCGAGCTGTTGAGCCAGTTCCCGGGCAAGAAGGTCGTGATTCGTATGCTCGATGCCGGCGCTGACAAGCCGCTGCCGTTCCTCACTCCGGAAGACGAGCCGAATCCGGCTCTCGGCCTGCGCGGTCTGCGCACCCTGCGCGCCCACATGGACGTGCTCGAAGGCCAGCTCAAGGCGCTCGCCGCAGCCGATGCCGCCACCGACGCGAACCTGTGGGTTATGGCCCCGATGGTTGCCGACCAGCATGAGGCTGACTATTTCGTGAAGCTTGGCAAGAGCTTCGGTCTGAAGTTCGTGGGTGCGATGGCTGAAGTGCCGTCGATCGCGCTTATGGCCGATAAGGTGGCCGACGTGGCCGACTTCGTGTCGATCGGCACCAACGATCTGACCCAGTACACGCTGGCCGCCGACCGTACGCTCGGTTCCGTTGCCAACTATCAGACCGCCTGGCATCCGGCGGTGCTGCGTGCCATCAAGATGATCTGCGACGCGGGCAACGCCAAGGGTATGCCGGTGGGCGTGTGCGGCGAGGCCGCTGCCGATCCGGACTTGGCCGTAGTGCTGGCCGGTCTTGGCGTGAACTCCCTGTCCATGACTCCGGTGGCACTCGACGACGTGCGTGCCTCCCTTGCCGAAGTCACCTTCGAAGAGGCTCAGGCCCGTGCCGAAGCCGCCCTCAACGGCGATTTCTACCACCCGGCCAACTGAGCCGTACTAGCTGTGCCTATCGCCTGTAATGCCTTGTTTTTCAAGCGATGTGAGGTCTGATAGGCCCTGTTTCCCGGACCGATCCCTGCCCGCGTGCCCCACAGGCTCGCCGCAGGGGTCGTTTCGTTATGTTTCGTTATGCCGTCAATTGAAACCTTGTATGAGTCAGACGCTTGAGGGATACTGGGTGCATGAAGATTTCCGCAGATTTCACCGTCATTCCCGACGCGTTTGCCAAGGCGGCGCCGCCTGAGAACTGCATCGACGGTACGCCGATTGTTTCCTTCCCCTTCTACATTGATGCGCTTGATCCTGCAGTGCAGTTCCTGCATTGGGAATTCGTTGATCCGGATTCAATTCCGGTATGCGGTTTCCAGTGGAATCATTGGTCCCTCGCGAACCTGCCCGTGGATGCGCTGATGTACGATTTCAACGATTCTCACGCGCTCGCGATTCCGGCTGATTTCTCGCGCACGGTTTCCGCGATGATTCCTGAAACGATTCAGGGACGCACGTCCGCCGCCTCGCCGTTGCTGCAGGGCCGCAGCAGTGATCCCGCAGTGACGATGCGTTACAACGGTCCATATCCGCCAGATCAGGATCACGACTACTATCTGCATGTGTGGGGTACCACGGCTCCGCTCGCCGGCCTCAATCAGGGATTCTGGCTCAACGAAATGGAACGTGCGCTGCGTACTTCCGGTACAATCGTTGATCAGGGCGCTATTTTCCTCACTGGAAAAGCCTGATTTGTGAAAGAGGATCTCAAGTAAGGCCAGAAATTTGATTTCCGCAGCAATATAACGATATAAAGATGCGGAAATCAGAAATATATCCGACGAAAACGTATTGACAATAATCGAAAGGATTGCTGAATAATTATGGCGTGCACCACGATTTTGGTTGGCAAAGACGCAAGTTATGACGGATCGACCATCATCGCTCGTAATGAAGATAGTGCAAATGGTGAGTTTTGCCCGAAGCGCTTCATCGTAGTCAAGCCTGAAGATCAGCCGCGCAAGTACAAGAGCGTGCTTTCGCATGTTGAAATCGATCTTCCTGACAATCCGCTGCAGTATACGGCTGTGCCGAATGCCGATCTGAAGGAAGGCATTTGGGGTGAAGCTGGCGTGAACGAAGCGAACGTTGCCATGAGCGCCACCGAAACGCTCACCACCAATGAGCGTGTGCTCGGTGCCGATCCGTTCGTGGAACTCACGCCGGCCAAAGGCAAGGAAGGCGAAGAGGGCTATGAGCCGGAAGTCGCCGGTGGCATTGGCGAAGAGGATTTCCTTACTCTCGTGCTGCCGTACGTCACCACCGCCCGTGAGGGTGTGGAACGTTTGGGCGCTCTGCTTGAGGAGTATGGCACGTATGAGATGAACGGCGTTGCTTTCTCCGACGTCGACGAGATCTGGTGGCTGGAAACCGTTGGCGGCCATCATTGGATCGCCAAGCGTGTGCCGGACGAAGCGTATGTGACCATGCCGAACCAGCTGGGCATTGACGAATTTGATCTTGAAGATGCGTTTGGCGAGCAGGAGGACCACATGTGCTCCGCCGATCTGGCCGAGTTCATCGAACGCAACCATCTTGACCTGTCGGTGGAGAATTCCACTCCGTTCAACCCGCGCGACGCGTTTGGCTCACATTCCGATTCCGACCACGTGTACAACACTCCGCGTGCCTGGTACATGCAGCGTTTCCTGAACCCGTACGACGAGCAGTGGGATGGTCAGGATGCCGATCATAAGCCGGTTTCCGACGATATTCCGTGGGCTCGCCAGCCGGAACGCAAAATCACCATCGAAGATGTGAAGTATGTGCTGAGCTCCCACTATCAGGGCACTCCGTACGATCCGTATGGAAAGCTTGGCGACCAGCGCACCCGCCACATGTTCCGCCCGATCGGCATCAACCGTCAGAGCCAGCTTGCGGTGATGCAGATCCGCCCGTACCGCCCGCAGGTGAGCCGTGCGATCCAGTGGATCGCCTATGGTTCCAATCCGTTCAACACGCTCGTGCCGTTCTTCCCGAACGTCAACTCCACGCCGAAGTATTTGGAAGACACCACCACGCGCGTCACGTCCGAAAACTTCTATTGGGAGAACCGCATCATCGCGGCCCTGTGCGATTCCAGCTTCGCCGACACCGCCAACGCCGTGGAACGCTATCAGGAGAAGACCGGCGCGATGGGCCACCGCATGGTTGCCTCTACCGACGAGCAGATCGAACGTTTGGTGGGTGACGTGACCGACGAATTCGATGCGGAAGACGAAATCGGCGATGTTCAGCCTATGGAACCGGATGAAATCATCGAAGCCGTGCGCAACGGCGAAGCCCGTGAAATCCTTGCCGCAGCCAACGAGACCATGGCCGCGCAGCTCAAGGAGGAAACCGACAAGCTTCTTGATTCCGTGCTGTACACCGCCAGCATGAACATGAAGAACGGCTTCCACATGTCGGACTTCTAAAATCTCACTATTCGGCTCTCGTGACCACGTTGCGGGAGCCAATTATTTTCCGCAATACAACATCGTTAGAATGGCGTGCATTCCAATTTGAAGAAAGGAAACCCCAGTGACCAGCATTGAGGATTTCACCAGCCAGTACGGCTTGGTGCAGAAGATTGATGCGTTCGGCTATCTCGATTATTTGAAGAATGATCCGGATGCTCCACGCAAGCATGGCAAGGTCGTGCTCGTCACCGCCGATACCCCGTTGAAGGCGTCTCGCGGCGAGGGCAAGACCACCACTACGATCGCGTTGATCGATGCGTTGCGTGAGCGTGGCATTGATGCGGCCGCAGTGCTCCGTCAGCCGAGCATGGGCATTACCGCTGCCGGTTCCAAGGGTGGCGCTTCGGGCGGCGGCAAGGCTTCCCTGACCCACCCTGAGCTGATCGACTGGGGTCTGTGCGGCGAAATGGGCGCTATCGAAGCGGCCCAGAACCTGCTGGTTTCCTTCGCTGAGAAGGCCATCGACGACGGCAAGCTCGACGATATCGCCGTGCCGCGCGTTTCCGAAGTGCCGTCCCGTTCGCTGCGTCAGATCGCGGTGGACCGCGGCAAGGGCAATGTGGCCGAGCGTGTGGTGCTCACTCCGACCTGCGAGCTCATGCAGATCGTGGTGCTCTCCCGTTCCATGGATGAGATCGCCGAGCGCGTTGCCAAGATGATTGCCGGCACGAAGGACGGCAAGGCCGTTACGTTCGGTGAATTCGTTGATTTGTGGCGTATTACCGGCATTCTTTCCGATGCGGTGAAGCCGGCGAAGACGGAAACGGTGAATGGTTCTCCCGTGTATGTGCACGGCGGTCCGTTCGCGAACGTGTCGATCGGCATTCCGACGCTGGTTTCCGTGGAAATGGCGTGCGCCCTGCATGATGTGGTGATCGTCGAGGCCGGTTACGGGACTGACGCGGGCGCTCAGAAGTGGCTTGACATTGCTTTCCGTGAGTATGGCGCACAGTGGCCGTCCGCCGCGATTGTGGTGACCCGCGCTTCCACTTGGCGTGACGATCCGGCGCTTGCCTGGCGTTACCCGTTCCACGTGCAGCGCTTGGAAGGTCTTGATATTCCTACGTTCCCGCTGATTAACCTGTGGGATGGCGAAGACGATCAAATTCCGGCGTTGCAGCAGACCGCCAAGGATCTGGAGTTCCGCGAGCCGATTATCGGCAACCTGTATCGCGATGGCGGCGATGCGCTCGCCCCGCAGCTTGACGCGTTCGTTGACGCGGTGGTGAATGGTTCCATGCCGGCCACGCCGCACAGCCACAAGGGTATGGCTCTGGTGGAGAACGTGCGTTGGGTTGCCGAAAACGCGTACGGTGTGCCGGCAGATCGCGTGATCCTGAAGGACGGTTTTGCTGAATCGCTTAATAAGGCGGTGGACCTGTGCGCCAGCGCCGGCATTGACTTCGGTTCGCTCGCGCTGGTTGCGGTGAAGTCTCCGGCCACGATGACTGACAACGATTCTGCTCCGGCTGAAGAGCGTACGGTGACGTTGAAGAAGGTTGAGGTGCATTCCGGTGCCGGTTTGGTGCATGTGAATCTCACCACTTCGCTGACCACCCCTATGCCGAAGATCGTGTGATAAACGAGTCATAGCGTTCTGATCGCAACGTTTTAGGGCGGCCACTTACGTATATGCGTAGGCTGGTCGCCCTTTTTGCACCTTAATTTCAGCGGTCTCTAGCGAACGTCGCAACGCCATGACCTCGCAGGAAGGAAGTAACTTCGTCAGAAGTTGCCGCCCCGAACCGTGAAGCGG
>OGLF01001110.1_pt1 | contig 15759 bp, 4 predicted proteins | sample 1572701 | NCBI WGS metagenome assembly OGLF01 (sample SAMEA2581910, study PRJEB24529) | metagenome | biome: Human gut stool | place: China | collected 2011 | reverse complement strand
TTTCAGACTTTCCGTTTTTACTCACTACCATTGTCAACGGCTCACAAAACAGCTTATCATCCAGTGCCAGACGAGGTGTTATCTTGAAGGAAGACTTTTTCTTAGTAATATCCAGTTGTATATTTTTTCGCTCTTTCACATAAGCTGCTACTTCGCAATAGGTACCAACCCAGATATTGTCTTCCAGAGCTTTCACCCTCTTAAAGTGTTCCCACAATATCTCCGGAGAGGTAAAAGCATCATATCCCGTTGCAATGCCATGAATCATTGCCACTCCCCATTCACCTGCGATAGCAAGTTCCTTCACCCATTTATCTAAAGATTCGATGGTAGATTTCGATTTATCGCCACCAATGCCATATTGTTTGGTGCGTGTACCGACTCTGTCCTTTGAACTTATCTGCAAAATATCTTCATTGTAAGCATTGAACGGATAACAGAACGTAAGCGGTCTCTTCCCTATCCGGGCGAGAATGATGCTATCATTCTTTTCTACTTCCGTTTCCACTTCTTCCAGAGTAAGACTCTTCAAATTGGCATGCGACCAACTATGGCTGGATATTTCGTGTCCTTTATCAGACATTTCTTTCATCTGCGCCCAGGTCATACGTGTTTTACCTTGTTGTGCCGCTTCATTCTCTATTCCTTTTCCCCATATCCAGAAAGTGCCTTTGAATCCTACTTTCTCCATTTCGGGGAAAACAAGCGTGTAGTGTTCTTCCAAACCGTCATCGAAGGTATAACTGACGGCACATTGCTTGTCATCTTTATAATCCGCTACATATACTTCCGAATCATGATGACGTACATAAGGCGCCAGTTCCGGCACAACTTTGGCAACTGCTTCCATCGCAATCTCAGCTACCACCTTTCCACCATAAATATTCAGATGGGTGTTATCAATCTTCCCTTTCGGACAGAAATCATATTTCCCGGCTGGCACCCACATGAAAAGGCTTCTTGACTTCTCCACTCCCATGCCCACTACTAAATCATGCGTCAGTTTATTCATATCCACAAAAGGGACATTCATTTCTTTTGCCACTCTTCGCGGTGATTCCAGATACTCTCCATGAGTGTCTACCAACGTGTTCCCTTCCATCTCATAACTGCCTTTATTCTCTGTAGCCCCTTCCGGAGGAAAATTCCGGCGTACAATCGAATTGAACAGTACCGGATAAGCTCCCTTTGCACGTGTCTCCCTTACAAACCGACGCAGGTTCTCATCGAAAGTGCTTCCGGGAACTGTATGCAGTTTTTCAGCAGATTTCTCATCATTATGCCCGAACTGGATAAATACATAGTCTCCACTTTTTAGTTTAGAGAGTACGGTGTCCCAGCGTCCTTCATTGATAAAACTCAGTGAACTCCGGCCATTCATGGCATGATTATCCACCCGTACATCATCGGTCAGGAAGCCCGGGAGCATCTGTCCCCAGCCACGTTCAAGATTTCCATTCTTCAGACTTTTATTCGCCATGGTAGAATCACCTATCATAAAAATAGTGATTACATCCTTCTTTCCGGTAGTAAAAGCAGAAAAGAAGAGAAGTGCACAAAGTGCAAATAGTAGTTTCAATTTCAAGTTTCTCATGATATTATATAAAATTTCAGTATCATTTACAATCCACTAAATCATTTTTCTATAGTCAAAATATCTTCAATCAACTGCTCTAGTTCACTGGTGCTACTTGCAGTTCCTTTATAGTTCCTTCTTCTATTGCCAAAACTCATTCCCGGATTAGATTGTCCACCACCAGTAAAACTACCAGTCATAACGCAACTCTCATTTTCTACGGCAATAATTTCTATAACCGGCTTAACATAAACTGCTTTTTCCATATACTTATTTCTTTTATTTGGAGAATATTACTACTTTTTTTCCTTCAACTATATAAAAACCAGGTACAAGCCCAGTCACTGTATTCACCCCTTCCTGTATCTGTACAGACCGCACCAACACACCAGCCGCAGTATAAATACATGCAGTTCCAGATTTAGGAGTACCTATAATCAAATCACCAGCTCTGACATAGACATGCAGTTTACTTGCATAGCCTTCAGTCTGTTCTTCAACGCCGGTAATATCGCCATCCCCCCCGCCTATGCTAAAGAATTCCGGCAAAGGTTTTTGTTGCACTACAGGAAGTAAATAACACCGGAAAGGTTCTACCTTTCCCGCATCAGATTTCACAAAAGAATTTCCATTTTCATTCAACACATAATATGTATCATCTGAAGTATATGTAGTGTAAGTACCCTTGAAAGAGTAACTATCTACGGCGGTTGCAGGTATCCCCGTCGTAGCCGATACCATTACATCAGTTGCACGAACTTCTATATCTTTCTTCTTGACACTGTTATTTTCTCCCCAATAATCTCCCGGCAAAGCTATTATATAAGGAGTGTCAGCTTGAATACAATCCGCATATTCAAAATCCATAGTCGAATCATCTCTCTTTCCGGCAAAAGTTTTTAGCCAGTAATGCCCTTCCGTATCATTATCACTGGTAAAAGGCTGCTTTTTATCCTCATCGGCATAAAGGATTCCAGCAAAAGGTAATATGAGTGATGTCCATCCATTCGTTCCGTTAGCATAAATATACCCTGTCAGATCACGTTTATACGTAGCATTTTCAGCAGTAAAAGTTACCGGCGTATAAAAAGGCTCCTTATCAGTAAGTAACAAGTTGGTACAAAAATACGAACTGTTGGCATTCTTGATTACTACATTAGTCTGCCCTTCCGGAAGAGTAAGTCCATTAGCATCCTCTATAATTGCGATAGCATTACCAGTAAGAGCATCAGACAGTCCTTTACAATCCTTTGGTATTTCTACTGTCTTTTTATTGCCGTTACCTTCATATATAGAGACACTTATCAAATGGACAATCTGCAGTTCATCAATGTACAATCCCGATAGTTCTGTTGATGAAGGTTCCAAACGAAGAATATTATTCGCACCATTCGTCAAAGAAGTGGTAATAGCAACCGTACGATAAACGTCATTTGCACCAGTAGGCTCAAATATGATCTCCTGAGAAGTACCATTAACTAAAAGTTTTCCAGTCAGCGATACAGACCCTGCAAGTGCATATCGCAAGCGAATTATATTTGAGCTTCCCCCACCATTTACATCCGTCCACTCAATATATCCACCCGAAGAAGGAAACAATACTGCCCCATTACCCGCAAAACCTAAATAACTTGGTGTTGTGGAAACAGTAGCACCACTACCCTGCCCCGCAAATTCAGCCTGATAAGTATAGTCTGCCTTCATTTCACCACTATCCACATGGGTCAACTTAACAACAGAGGCCCTCGGAGGAATTATTGACGTAGAAGTAAAGTCAACTCCGCCTTCATCTACCCAATTATTATCATGATCAAAGTATCCTATACTTGCACCAGTAACTCCCAATGTTTCAGGATAAGTAAATTTTCCTCCTTTGGTATTCATCAATACAATTTCGGTATTACTGTGGCGTACACTGACAGCTTGTGAAAGTGAAGATGCCGGTTCGAAAACAATGCCTTCCACACCTGTAGTAGCAGTCGCAGATTTACCTTCCCAATTATGAACAAACAATCCATAACCCTGAGCATTAATAGCTAAGTCAATATTGGCACTTTTAAATAATCTGTTTACAGTACGCACATCATCAACGTAATCACCATGAGGGATGTATATGTCTCCCATAATATCATATAGTTCAAGCGATTCCGTGCCGACAAAATTATAATAATTAAAAGAATTATTACCTGAGAGAGCCGCAAACTTTAATATGGCCCCTTGTGGATCATTTGCGCCACATTCCATAATATAACGGAAATTCTTACCTAAATACGGAATATATTCACGTATCTGTTTTGCTGTCTTTCTATAAAGATCAATTCCCACAATATCAATATTAGTTCCTCCATTCGCACGCCATTCCTCATTCTTGGCATAACGTCCGTTTTGGGTTCCTTCTATACAGTTCATTCTCGTCCAAATAACATAAGGAGAATTTTTAACTGCCGCCCCTACATGATTCCAATAGGAAACAATCACTTCTTCATCAAATTGAACCCCATAGCCTTTCACTTCATTTCCAAGTTGTATTCCTACAAGAGGATGAGTAGAACCATTGGCTGCATCCCATACAGCGACGTGATTCATTACTTTACTAACAACCAAGGTTTCCCTATCCCTTAGATTTGTATCTGCCATATCAAGGGAATAGTCTGTCATATCCCGACGAATTGAATAATCGCTTGCTGTCGGGTATTCCGAGCCAGCAGCTGTTTTCCGCAATACATAAGAAGGCGTTCTTAATGTATTACCCACCAATGCCTGCACACGGCCACCACTATTAGAACCCATCCAAAGTAATTCCAGCTTTAGATTATATTTCTTGGCCAATGACAAGTATTCATCTAAAACTGTCCAGTCAAAAACATCCTTTTCGGGTTCTACTTCAATCCAATGCATAGCAATAGTGATTGCATTGAAATTATCTGCAGCTATCCTGGCAAACACACTTTCAATCTTTTCTGCATTCCACCCTAAAATATGCCGTAATTTATCAAAACGTACCTGAACGTTATTCATGTAAAATGGTTTTCCGTCAATCCGAAGCACATATTTCTGCGAACCATCAAGACTAGTATCAACACATGAAATTAATTGCTGCGAAGGCAGAGGCGCACAGTCATAATAAGCATTAGTTGCTGCATTGAGTGCAGCAAGTGCAGATTCCAAATAACTTCTTTGGTCAGTAGTACTACCATACACCTGAACTGAGGTGTTAACAGCATTCTGATAATCACCTTTACAAGGATAATCTGTATTCAGAAGTAGTTCATTAGCCTTCCCAATAGCCATTTTCAAAGGTTTATAAGCAGCCCGAATTGCATCATAATCAGATATAGCCGCATCTAATGCAGTGATGGCTTCCAATAAACTTGCAGATGTCAATGCAGATAAAACTGAATTACCTTTATCAATTGCATCCTGTAATTGCTGCTGATTGTAATAGCCTGGATTACCCTCATCAGTAATAGCCGCATTTCCAATAGCTAACTTTTCCTGCAAAGCCTGTTTGTAACCCTCAACATCTTCACCAAGATAAATTAATGAAATATGATCTAAGTCGACTTCTGCAGTAGTTGAAGTAGTAGCCAGATCTATTCCAAACTCTAAAAGACCGTTACAAACCGTCGATTCCACCTCATAATAAGCACCGATTTTGTTTTCAAGTGCCGTCTTCGCATTACCTGCATACAGAGAGGCTGCTCCTTCAAATGACGGATACACTCCTGCTCTCAGCAAATATTTACCAGAAGGTAATCCTGATACAATTTGATACATTTTTCCTGTAACAGAACCGTTACAAAAGGTCTGCCAATGATTTTGACCAGCCACAATAGTTGCTCCATCCCCCTTCGCTGAAGCACTTATCTTAGACGTAGTAGGATTAAACGTTTTCCTCCACCCGACCGGTGCGAAACCTGTATTATCATTTGTCAAAAGGTCTTTCTCAAATTCAGGATTAACTACAAAATGATAGGTCATATCATACTTATTGCCAGTTTCGACAACAGTTTCAGGAGCATAAGCAGCTTCAAGATAAGTAGCCGAAACAACACCCGTTATACCATTTCCGATTGAAAACACTCCTTCAAACATAGCAAAATCATCATACCAGTCAAATATATTACCGCTTGTCAGACGGTGTAAAGTAAACCATAATGGCGATGAATCTCCAGTCTTTATAACTGTCTCATACTTCATCCAATCTTTATTTTCAGTTGATGTAGTATGCGCCGGATATATTCCACCATCTGTTCCAAACTGGCTACTTCCTAATTCTATTTGATATTCAGCACCTCCCTGGGCCGGTTCATTCGAACTGTAGAAATAAGAAATTTGATAATAAGTATCGCTTTTAAGCCCCTCAAGTAACTGTGTCAAATAAACGGCCGGACTGCGCATTAACAAAGAATATGTTCCCTCACTTTTTCTCGAACTTCTTACAGAGCCATCCGTTTGCCATGTAGCTGTCTTACCCGAATTACATACATTCCAATAAATGCCATCTTTATAATTGCTTCCATCCGCAATAACTGTTTCAAAGCCATTATTCTTAAATAAATTTTTTGAAGAAAATTTCACCTGAGTTGGAGTTATTTTTGTTTTATATTTACCGTTTTCATATACAAAAACAACATTAGAGGATAAATCACCTTTCTGCACAAAACGCACAACACCATCAGTTGTTGGAATATAGGAGAAATAACCATCACCAACATTAATCTCCTGTCCGGTGACAGCACCAGTTACTTCCAAGGTAAAGTCTTCTACAGAAGGGACAAAATTAGCCAGATTATTTACCGAACTACCTCCAAAATCATTTTTCATAGGTAAATAAGGGATTACATCCCTCAAAGGATCGGCAGAAAAAGTAATAGTTGCAGAATGTGCACCTTCACTTGTCAGAGTTAACACACCTGTATTGATGTGATATGAAGCCAGATTCGCAGCGTCAAATGTAGCAGTAACAATCACATTTTGAGAGTTATCAGGTGAAATCTTATTCGGATTAAATGAAATTCCGGAATTTACCGGAGCTGCCAATATTATGTCAGAGGTAAGACCGTATGCATTGACAATAAAAGTTCTTTGTGTATTATCCGCACTAAAAGAGAGATATGTAGCGTCTGTAACAATAACCGGTTCATTATATTTACCGGAATAGTAAAGTTTAAAATGATCTATATCAATCGTAGTAACGCCTGTTTTAGCTATATCAATCCCGATTTCCAACTCTCCGCTATCAGTAACAATTCCTTCTGCTTCATAAACATTATTCGTCGTAACAGATGTCTTTCCGGCATTGGCATATAAAAAAGCGACTCCCTCCGTATTACCAGGACATATAACTGCCTGTACTTTATAACTGCCTGCAGGTAAGCCTGAAATACGTTGGAACAACTGTCCTGAGATTCCATTACCATTATAGATCTGATAATGCAAGTTCGGACTTCCTTCAATCAAACCGTTTCCTTTTGCTCCCGTACTGATTTTACTAACACTGACCGCATAAGTTCCCGACCATCCCGTTGGAACAAAATCTGCCGAACTGCTACTCGATGAATCTATTTCAAAATCCGAGTTCATAAGGCAATAAGATGTCATATCAAAAGTATCGTCTGCTCCAAGTACTATCTCCGGCGCATAGGCTGCTCCCTCCAAACAGGTGGCTGTCGTAGCACCTCTGATTCCTCTAGCATTCATACTACCTTCCAAGATACAGAAGCTATCTAAATAATCGTACTTATTGCCTGTTATCAAGCGGTGTAATGTAAACCACGTAGGTGCCAAATCACTTGTTTGTATTTCTGTTTCAAACAGTGTCCAAGCAGTATTTTCCACGGAAGTCGTATGTGCCGGAAAAACGCCGCCGTCTGTACCAAACTCAGTACTGCCTAATTCTATCTGATAGCTGGAGCCACCTTGAGCTACTGTACTCGAACGATGATAATAAGATATCTTATAATATGTATTGGATTTAAGAAGGTTACCTAACGATTGCGTCAAATAGATACCTTCATTACGCATCAACAAAGAATAACTACCTTCGTATTTAGTAGTTCTGACAGACCCGGCATTTTTCCAGTATTCAATCTCTGGAACTTTATACACATGCCAATAGACACCATCCATATAATTGGAACCATCATCAGGATTTGGCACAACTGTTTCAAACCCTGAATTTTGAAAAAGATTAGTAGAAGAATATGTTATCGATAATGGTCCCGGAATCACCGTAGTCTTATATATACCATTTTCATAGACATACACCTTATCGGCATATTTTGCAAAACGTACCGTCCCGGACTCTACAGGAGTGTATACGATATAACCATCTCCAACCGAAATTTCCTGTTCAGATATGCAACCTGATACTTCCAGGGTGAAATCACCGACAGGAAGAGAAAATTCACTCAAATCCTGAACACTGTTACCTGCAAAATTGTTCTGCATCGGTAAATAGGGAATTACTGTTTGCGCTCGCAAATTATCTGATAATGCCCCCAAGAACATTATTAGTAATATGGTGTAAATACGGTTCTTCATTATAAGTAACATATCAAAACATACTATTTATATAAGTAATATTTTACACATAGACATTCATAAAAGGATGAATAAAGGAATTAGAGTTCAGTTTCCCTAAGTTTAAACTGAAATATTGAAATCAAGAAAGACCATTCACAATAAATGCAAATGGCCTTTCAAGTTTTTGCACTATTATTGGAAATACCTATTGTATAACAAACTATCCATCATGCTACTTTTCTGCCGGCATATCAGCCGTAGTCGGCCAATAAGGATTCTGATAAATCGGTGAAGTCTCAATCGTTTTACCATCGGTAGATGTTATCTGGAATTGGTCAATACGTATCGGATCCAGATAATGAGCCATTTTCCAAACGAAACCATCATAAGCCAGTTGGTTTGTTGTCTTTCTATATGGAAGCAAATACTCACTGTCAGCAGGTGAAGACACATTTGCCTTACTGGTACCATAAACAAGTGTTGTTTTACCTGCCGAATTATCATACCAACGTTCCATTGGTGTATTCCAAAGATGCATACCTTCAGGTATATAAGGCTTAACCATCAGTTGTTCCATTGCTCTCCAACGACACAAATCCATCCATCGGAGTCCTTCTGATATATATTCGCAACGGCGTTCCCGACGAATATTATACAAGGTCTTATCAACCAGAATCTTTCCGGCCGAATAAGCGCCCCAATCATTTTCAGCTTCCTTATTCATATCAGTAGCAGCAATAGTGGCATCGATATTATCACTAACTAAAGCACGGCGGCGAAGAAGTTGCCAATACTCACGGGCTGTATTATCCAGTGTTTGATTCTTTTCGTAGCTGGCCTCCATATAGTTCAATAGAGCTTCCGAAGCACGATAGATAGGAATACCAAGGAAACATTTGTTCTGAACCAAATATTTACTATCCCAAGCGCCACCTTTACGCAATGCGTAACCGGTAGTGTAAGTATACTGCACAGCACCATCTGTAATTTTCGGATACGGCTCATCCAGCCAAATATTAGTAAGTCCCGAAACACTTTCAATCAATACATTCTTTTGTCCCGGTTCTTTCAGGAAGATAGACAAACGACTGTCCCGATTGATACGTACATTAGCGATTGTTTTGTCTCCCATGTAGTAACCATCACCGTCGGCATAGGTTCCATGAGCATAGATGGGCAGGCCATCAGCCATCAGGAAACTTTGTACCAAGCCACGAGTCACACCAACACCCCAGTTGCCTTCGTCCGCAGCCAAAGCAACATCATGACCGCTTCCCAATCCCTGAACATACTGACGCCACATCAACACTTCCTTCACACCCGACAAGTCTTCTTGCCCGAACATGGCAAAGTAAGGATTCTCCGCGGTAGCCAAATCTTGCTTCACAATACCCGTATTCTTTGTCAGGCTTGCTTTATACTTCTCTGCCACTTCTTTAGAAGCAGCCATCGCTTGCTCCAGAAACCAATTGATTTCATTGTCAATACTTCCACTTGGATACTGATAGCTGGCATTATAATCTTTTGTCTTACCGGGCCATCCTTCACCATTGGGGACAAATGCCGTACCTTTAAAGTATTTCAGCCATGTAGCCTCAAATAAGGCAACACGCGATTTAAGCAATAAAGCCACATCACGACTAAGACGTGTTGTTTGAAAACTCTTTCCATCCATCAATGTCGCTGCCTTATCTAAGTCCGAAAGGATGAAACGTGCTACCTCATTACGTGGCGAACGCTTGGCAGCCCCGGTCAGAATTTCCATATTATCAGTTAATGGTTCCGTTATAATAGGATAGTCTCCAAACGACTGATAACGTTTGAAATACTCTAATGCACGCAGCGTATACATTTCGCCGATGTAATGGCGAATACTACTCAATTCACCCGAAATCGTATTATCCGCCCCATTCAAGTCTTCGCCAAAGCGTGGCAAGACACTGGCAAAAAAGAAATTCATGTGATAGATATTGGTAAAAGACCAATCACCGGAAGCATTAGGTACTCTCCATTCTCCCGTACAGAAATAGCTGGGAGCATTTGCCGCTACCTGATTATCCGTACCCTGATCTGCGGCATAAAATCCATAAGAGTTACCGGTATTAGTAGGCAACATACTGGCATAATACTTATCCGCATAGGCTTGCAGATGTGAAGCATCCGTGAAGAAAGTTTCGGGTGCAAGTTGCGAAGTAGGTTCTCTGTCAAGGAAATCATCACATGACGCCATTGCACCACCCAAAGCCGTAGCTATCAATGCTAAAAATATATTTCTTGTTTTCATGATTTACTATCAAATTAAAAGGTTACACTTAGACCAAACGACCAGGTGGAAGACAAGGGGTAAGCGTTGCCACCCCAACCGCCAACACAGGTTTCAGGATCGAATATAGATGATAAGGAGGTGAACGTCAGTAAGTTTTCACCCGATACAAACACACGACAGTTGGCAATGCCTACTTTATCCAGCACAGACTTCGGTAATGAGTATCCTAACTGCAAGTTTTTCAGACGCATGTAACCGGCATTCTGCATATAACGGCTCTGAGTTTGTTGATTCTTAGATCCGAAGGTATTTCCATTCGAATTCGCAGAAGTAATGGGACGTGGATAGTAGGAGTCCAGATTGACGGGCAATTCATAACCTTCCAAACCAATAGGCTGGTCACGGAAATAATCATTATGTTGTTCCAAACCAATAGTATACCATTTGGAATAACCACCACGAACTCCCCAGAAGTAAGATGATTCACCCGGCCAGAAGTCATGTTTCAAAACGCCTTGTAAGAAGCAACGGAAATCGAATCCCTTATAACTGGCTGTCAAGTCAATACCGTAGAAATAATGCGGATTGCTATCACCCAGAATCTTCAAGTCACCATGGTCTTCCCAGGTACTGGCACCTTTACTGATTTTGCCATCACCATTCAGGTCTTTATACATGATATCTCCAGCCGCCCATTGCGAACCGATAGCATCTTGACCGCCATGAGGCAATGTGGCAAGATGGTTGTCCATCTCTTCCTGAGACTTAGCGATGCCGGCAGTCTCAAGTCCCCAGATAATACCGGTTTTCTTACCCGCCATATATGTACTGATAGAGCCTGTCTTGTTGCCGGGATAGCTGTCTATATAAGTTGTCTGGTCGGAAAGAGACAAGGTGACGCCGTAATTCAGTCCATTATTCAGACGATCTTTCCAAGAGAGTGAAACTTCCCAACCTCGGGTCTGAAGGTCACAGTTATTCGTGTTGGGTACAGAGATACCCAATGTGTTAGGCATCTGGTCAGCCGGGCCAACCATATTCTTGGTATAACGTATAAAGTAGTCAGCCGAACCCGTTAAACGGTTGTTTAGTAATCCCCAATCCAGACCAATATCCCAGGTACGGACAGTCTCCCATGTCAACGCCTCACTAATCAGGCTACCAACCGAAGCCGTATTGGGCTGCATGCCATTCTGTATCCAAGTACCATTGGCAGCCCCCAAAGACATCACACGATAAGTGGGATAATAGGAACTCGTATTCTGGTTACCCAATTGCCCGTAAGAGAAACGCAGCTTCAACTGATCCACCACTTTGGTAGCCGGAGCAAAGAACTTCTCTTGCGCAATGTTCCAACCTGCCGAGAAGGAAGGAGATAGTTGCCAGCGACTACCCCTACGGAAACGGGAAGTACCGTCATAGCGCATATTCACTTCCAACATATAGCGGCCCATAAAGTCATAATTCAAACGTCCGAAGAAGCCGGCAGTAGCCCATTCTCTCGAATAACCGTTCACGCCCGTAGTCTTTTCTTCACCTTTTCCGCTCAATCCGGAGGTCAAGTCAAACTCCCAGAAATCTTCATCTTCTACATACAGTCCGTATTTGGTTACATCAAAATAATGCAGTTTGAATTCTTCCGCTTGGAAACCACCCATAAGTTTGATGTTATGCTTGTTGGCAAACGAATGAGAATACGCACTATAGACATTCAGGTTCAGATAATTCTCCTTCTGGTCATTCTCTTTCAGGCTCGAATCCTTGCTGGTCACAATCTTGTCCCCCTTCGGATCATAGTTATAGGCAGGGAGTGTAGCAGCCTTAGTGCTTTCTTCCTTGATGCTATAGTTAAACTCTACATTGGTGATCCAGTTCTTAATCGGCTCGATGATAAAAGCAGCCTGATGGTAGTGCCGGTCAGTCTGTTGGGTTCTTTGTCCACCCTCAGCCAATGCACGGGCATTATCATGGTTGATGTGCCCATTCTGATCATAAATAGGCATATTCGGCCAGTTACCACGTCCCAAGCCATCATAAAACCCATCTACAAGGCTGGTAGGTCTCCATATGTCATTACGAGTGAAACGGGTAGAATAGTTGAATTTCAGCCAGTTTGTCAAAGTAGCATTGATTTTAGCAGTGGTATTGAAACGCTGCAAGCCTTCTTTTCCAAACTCTACAAGTCCTTCTTGATCCAAATAGTTGAATGAAGCATAATAAGACATCTTTTCGCTACCACCCGTAACGCTGATGTTGTGTTCCTGCGAGAATACATGGTCTTTGTACATAGCATCCCAGATATCCGTATTGGCATATCCCATCGTCCAACGGTCTTGCCATGCTGTCTCACTCTTAGCATCCAACCCGACCTCTCCATTCGTAAACTTTCCATTCTGGAAATCAACCATTTTCCGCATCGTTTCATCTGTGTATGCACCCTTGATACCACGATTGGCATCCGCATAATTCATCATGACGGCAAACGAATAGGAATCCATAGCTTTCGGCATATTGATAGGACTGGAAATGCGGAAGCTATTGTTGTAATTGACAGACACTTTGCCGGACTGTCCCTTCTTGGTTGTGACAAGAATCACACCAAATGGTGCGCGCGAACCATAAATACTGGAAGCGGCAGCATCCTTCAAAACAGAGATATTCTCAATATCTTGCGGATTGACCGTATTAATGTCACCGACCATACCATCAATTAAAATCAATGGTGAACTGTTTGAACCGGAACCAATCGTACCTGTACCACGAACGGATACACTCATGTTTTTCTCCAACTGTCCCGAACTGGTCGTAATCTTCAGTCCCGGCACTAATCCCTGCAAAGCTTGAGTTGCCGACGTCACGGGACGTGATTCTATTTCTTTTGCTGTGGCAATGCCTACAGAACCTGTCAAGTTCACCTTCTTCTGTACACCGAAGCCCACTACCACGACTTCATCAAGCATCTCGGTATCATCTTTCAGCATTACATTGATTACTTTTCCTGCAACGGCCTGCACCTCTTGCGTCTTATAACCTATATAAGAGATGACGAGCGTTGCACCGGGATTGACGGCAAGAGAGAAGTTACCATTAATATCGGTAATGATACCGTTGGAAGTTCCTTTTTCGAGTACACTGGCACCGATAACGGGTTCGCCCGTTACGTCTTTCACAACTCCCGAAACCTTCACTTGTTGTTGAACGATTTCCATACCTGCTTCATTGCTTTCGGCCATCACCGCCAGAGGATGTCCTGCAACAAGACCCGTACAAAGCAACAAGGCAGCGAGTGCCTTCCGGTTGTTTCTGATTGAATCTGATTTCATTGTCTTTCTTTTAAAAAATTAGATAAAAGGGGTTAATACAATCATTGTTCTTTCTCGTCGAATGAACGATGTGCAAATATATTAAGTCCGGAGATAAATAATGAGGGACAATTTCTCATGAAAGAAGGGGTAAATCGGGCAAAACACATGATAAAACGGGCATGACGAATTTACCCCTTCCTGTTTTTAATATATTTGCAGTTCATCTACATAGCCCGTACCCGTCCAAGTAGATTCTAAAGTAATGGTATTATCCGCCCCCGGACGAAGTTCAACAGATATTTCGGCACACCGATAAGCATTCCATGCACCGGTAGGTTTAAATTGAACGGTGAAACGGCTGCCATTCACATTCAAGCGGGCGGTCCGCACCTGAGTGCTTCCGTTGGAATAGCGCAAGGCAAGGGTTCTCTTGCCGCCCGTCAGTCCATCCACCTCTTTCCAGGTAGCATATCCGCCCGAAAGTGGAAACACCAAATAACCGGAACCGGAAAAGCCCCAAGCGTTTTCTATATCGACTTCCATGGTTACACCGCCACCCACATCTGTCAGTTCTGCTTGTCGGATGACGGCAGGCATCGGAGCTTCCGCCTTACGCAGCAAACGTATAGTCCAACCGGCATCGGCTTTCAATGAAGTTATCTTCTTATTATTCTTCAGTTCCAAAACACCTTCGTCCACCCATTTGTTGTTCGTATCAAAGTATCCTCTGCTTGCCGAAATAAATTCCAGTGAATCGGGCCAAGAGAAAACACCGCCTTTGGAAGTTGCCAGCACCACTTCACTACCGCTACGAATGATGCTGAGCGCCTGCGAATTAATATAACCGGGTTTAAAGACAATCCCCTCAACACCCGCAGTCGGCATCAACGAATCGCCTTTCCAGTTGTGGACAAAAAGCCCATATCCGCTGGCATTCAGCGCAACATCCGTCATGACACTATTCAACACTCGGTTCACCAGCCTCACATCTTCCAGATAGGCGCCACGTGGAGCAAATCCGTTCTTCTCATCTTTGATGAAGATGCCATGATCGTCGGGACCGCACAACTCATAGTAATCAAAGTTATTATTGCCCGACAAAGCCGCAAGTTGTAACTGAGCTATATTGGGAATCTCGGCACCTATTTCCATTATCATACGGTAGTTCTTGCCCATATAAGGAACATTTGTCCGTACACTTTCGGCATACGAATCTTCCGTACCGAAGTGATGGCGATAAGTATCAATACCTACAAAGTCAATATAAGTGTCAACCGTGGAACGTAACCGTTCATTACTATACAGCACGGAATGTAAATCGACATAAGTGCAGTTCATCCGTGTCCAAACAGGATAAGAGGACTCCTTGACGGCACGTCCCAGCTCACTCATATACTCCACAATTGTCGCAGACGGGTAGCTACGCACTTCATTTCCCAGCTGCACCCCTATCACAGTATGTGGAGAGCCATTATCCAAATCCCATTGGGAGATGTGTTCCATCACTTTTGCCAGTACATAAGCTTCACGAGCCCTCAACTTTTCATCACCAAGGTCGAGAGAATAATCTGATATATCCCGCCGTATCGTATAATCACTAGTGGTCTGTCGTGAACTTCCTTCCGTAGAGAAAGATTGGAAATCACCCGCTTTGGGAGAATGCATCACATAGTCAGGTGTTCGCAACTGGTCCGACTTCAACCACTGCACATGTCCTCCGCTATTCTGACTAAACCATAGCATTTCTACTTTAAAGTCATATTTTCGTGCCAAACTGAGGTAGAGGTCCAGCGTTGTCCAGTCGAAACGGTCTTTGCTTGGCTCCACCTCATACCAATGGATAGGAACGGAAAGGGTGTTGAACCCCAATGCGGCAGTTTGCTCCAGCAATCTTTCGCAAGTTGCAATATCCCATCCCCAACGATAGCGCAGTTTGTCAAAACGTACCTGCACGTTGGTCATATAAAAAGGCTTTCCATCTACCCTTAGTACATATTTCTGCGAACCGTTGAGCGAAGTATCTACATAAGAGATTACTTTCTTTTGAGATGTTTTCTCCTTTGCCATGCCGCCCAGAGACAGCA
>OGLF01001079.1_pt1 | contig 15969 bp, 10 predicted proteins | sample 1572701 | NCBI WGS metagenome assembly OGLF01 (sample SAMEA2581910, study PRJEB24529) | metagenome | biome: Human gut stool | place: China | collected 2011 | reverse complement strand
TACCCGCAGGGGGAGGTGGTAGGTGAATACACGATTCTTTCATTCATAATCAATTAGAGATAACCTTATTTTACCTACCACCCCGGCTTTCAGCCACCCCTCCTTCCCGAAGGGAGGGGAATTAATGATACTATTGACTTATTTGTCAGTCGCAATTTGTTTCAAAAAGTTTCAAGGCGTGAAACAATCAGGAGAAATACTCGATTAGGATGATTTGACCGCCCGATCCGATTAACTCAACCGTATCAGTTATTTCAATTGACCTGTTCTTTTAGGAAGCATTAAATCATTTATTAGTCAATAATGGATGATCTCTCAGTCATTAATAGCTGGTTTCTCAATTATTAATGGCTGAGAGATCAAACGTTAACAGTTGAGAAATCAGCTATTAACATCCTGTAAGTCAAAAGATAACATTGTATAAATGAGACAGATCAGGATGAGACAGAGTGAGAGCAACCGTTTGCCCTCATACCTGCCACCACAGTTGCTACCACACCGAAAACCACGATGAATAAAAGGATACAGACCATTTGTTAGAGCATGAGAGCAAAACGGCTATCAAATCACTGTGGAGAGCCTGACCGATATGTAGGCTCCTCAGCTTTCATTGCTGCTATTACAGCCGATTCCTTTGGCCGTAAATGCTCTGGGGGGATCTGATTATTCAGATAGCATGCCACAGAACAAAAGATTATTTCTCCAGTTCTACCTCATAGCTGGCTCCATCCTTACAGAGGAAGCGAAGCACCGTTTGTTTTTTATCCTCGGATACCACCTTGCAGTAAGGGGTCTCCACTACCTTCCACCTGCCTTTCAGAGTCACCGTCACAGGAATCTCACCGCTTTCATTGTCAATCCACGGGCGGGAATAGATGCTGCGCTCCATACGTTTTCCGTCTTTATCGAAAGCCTCATCACTCGGACCACGATACAATGCCAAATCCGGTTGAGCTACAGTCAATAATACTTTATCAGCAGATTCCTTACGGACCATCACTAAGCAGGACGTATCCGTACGCTGCAATAATCCACCGGGAAGCAGTGACTGGGGAGTTTCAAAAAGCACATAAGAAGTTATCTTATCCGAAGTCGATTCAAGGATATGTGCATTCCGGTCTTGCTGTAATACGCTGTAGGCAGGCTTCTTTGCAAAGGCAGTCATCGTCTTCCGGTCGGTTCCCGGCAGAATGGCATATTCGTAGCTTCCCGCTTTCGGTGCTTTCCCATGGTCGATAATCAATGATACCCAGTCTCCTTTCGTTTCTTTGCCTGTATCCTGCATACGGGAGTATTGCGGAAAGTTTTTCTCGAATCTTGCAGCAACCGGCACATAATATCCGGTACCCAGATGATCCATCCATACTTTTCCTTCACCCGCATTATTCTTCCAATAGTCATGTGCCTCTTTATCTGTCACCGCCAGTTGGAAGATGGTCGTCTCCGTTGGATAGTCCGTGTTTGTATTCTTGATATCCGAGCCCAGACAAACGATCATTCCATCGATGAAATGGAAGGATTTTCGCGCACGATGCGTTCCGTTATACTTATCGTGTTCGTGCAGTTTCATTCCGAAGTTACCATTCATCTTTCCTTGTGACAGGCCGCCGGCAAAGGCTTCATCCGAATAAAGCATCTCTTCCATTCCGGAGAATGTATCTACATTCAGCACGTTGGCTTTGAGCAGGTCCAGCGGGAGATGGATGGAAGTCACTCCCGGAATACGGTTCCAGTCGAAACCTTCCTGCTGCCATCCGCTGGTGGCGGGAGTCACTGTCTGTCCCGGAGGTGCTGTCAGTATCTGGAGACTTCCATGTGCCAGATAACGTCCATAGAGGTTGTGTCCCAGATAATGTTCGGCTGCCCAAAGGTAGCGTGAATGTCCGCGTGCCACAGCCGACCAGTTTTCACGCCGTTGCACAGATACACAGCCATAGCCTAGCGAAAGATTACCCTGTGGATCGGGTTCGGCACGAAAACCGTTCTCTACCAGTCGTTTGGCAATCTTACGCTCCTGAACGTTCGAAACTTTCGGCATATATTCCGGTGCCTGTTCCGCAGAAAAGGAATCGGAAGATACGAGACGCAGGTAGGCGGATGCCATCTCTTTATCAAAATCACCCTTTCCATCGGGAGTTCCGGCAATTGCCATTATCGCATAGTGCATGGGAACTAATTTCCCCTTTCCATCGGGATGGCGCCCGGACATAGACAAGGGAAAGTTCAGTTTATTGCAGTAGAAACGCATGGCAAGCAGGACATCTTTGACCGTCCGGTGTGCCAATTCGGAAACGGCAAGGCTTGTCCGACTGAAAAGATATATCATATTCGTTGCCCCGTCCAGTCCTCCAACGGCATAGGCAGGATAGTTATTACGGTGATGGAAAGCTCCTCCGTCCACTTTGAAAGAACCGGCCAGTCCCGGTGCAGGACGGCAACCGTAGTCAATCCATCGGGAGAAGGATTTCAAGTATTGCAGCTTCTCCGGTGTGTCTTCCATCATCAGAATGCTTGCGATACGCCCGGTGGTTTGTGTATTGAAAGAATCCATGTCGATTCCGTTGCCTTCCGGCTTAGGATATACTTCGTTGGTGATGGCATACCAACGCAACGTACGCTCCGCTTCGAGCAGTTTTCCTTCTTCCCGCAACACATCTTTCATCAGGAAATAAGCCGGATAAAGTCCGCGCACGCTATATCCGTAATGATGAATATTGCCCCAGCAACTACCGTAAGCCACTCCCTGATCGGTGATATGGTCGTACATCGCAAGAAATTTCCGCCTCATCTCCTTGCGGATCGGTGATCCTGCCTCACTGTTATTGTAAGCCACGGCAATCCGTTTCATTAAGTCAAAATAGGCACGCATCTCTATTCCCATCTTGGTCAGCATATCCTTGTCCCAGTCCGGAATCATCCGTTCGTAGGCTTCGGAAGCACGCACCATGAAAACGGGCACTCCGGACACTTGCCCGTCCTTATAGGTTATCTGATAGAGGTCGTATTTCTTACGGATGGTTTCGGCTTCTTTCTCCGTCACCTTCCCTTTGGTATAGATCATGTCACGGAAACGCTTTTCCAGCAGTTTCATTTCCTGCCGCTGCTTGTCGCTTACGGGAGTCAGTTCGATGTCCGGTTTCAGCAGGGAGTGTTTGTAGAGTACCAGCCAGTGATTGGTAGTGCCGGCATTGACAAAGGGGACTTGCAGATCGGCTGTCTGCTGGCGGGCATCCACCTTTGTCGCAGTGATCAGATGATCGATGAAAAGGCGTCCTTTTGCATCGGGAGCCACGATGCGGAGCTCGTTCATTCCTTCTTCCGGCGTGCCTTGCATATCGCGTTCATAGCAGACCCATGCCGCACGCCAACCTTTGAAATTGATGCCGAAAGGAAAAGAAGCGCACTTACGGCCGTCTTTCAGAAATTCAAACTCGATAGCAGCGTCCTGAGGCTGCTCATTGTATATCCATACGATGAAAGCGGAAAGATACAGGTCTTTCCCTGTCGGGTCCTTCTTTTCAAACTTCAGGTCTTTCCGGAGTTCCAGTCTCCCGTTCGGTTCGAAGGTCCATTCCAACGAATGTTTCCCGTCTTTATAATGTGCACCGGATATGCCTAACTGAGACTGAACACCGGTTATACAGGCAGGTAACTGCGGCTCTTCAAAAGAGAACATCCGCTCATCCGTAACTATCTGCGCATTGAGGAATGCCGGACAGAGAAAAGACAATATCAGCATTGTCACTGACAGAGTAAAAGATTGCTTTATCATAGAATATATCGTTTTAGGTCCGATGGTAAATCGGTTTATCATTAGCCGGTATTTACAGAGAAGATCACCTGTTCATCTTCCGAATGCAAAGAAACCCCTCTTTTGTTGGAAAGAGGGGTTCAAATCGTACAAAATAGTTCAAATTATGTGCTATATCTTATAGATAATGACCGATATGCTCTCTGCCGGTCCTTCTTTTAAGGGTGAAGTTCTTTAAAAGCCGCATTCTCTTCCTGCACGTGCTGAATGGTTTGTTTCAGCTCTGCAATCGGCAAATCATATCCATACCAGCCGGTATAACAATCTACTACATACCATTTTCCATCGGGCAGCAATTCGAACTCCACACGTAAGTCGATCTCCGATTCTTCGTATCCCGCCTCAAATACCTTATGCGCCGGTTCGTTCAGCGTAAACTTAGATACATAAACACCGCCCTCTTCCTGAGTGATACGTTCTTCTTTCAGCGTTTCACTGTCCAGCAACGGCCACTTTTCCTTCGTAAAAGGGAACGTTTTCTCAGTTTCCCCGTCATCCGCCAATAAAGTAACCGGCGTTTTCAACGGAAACTTGACACGAGTATACTGAAACGCCGCACTGGAAGTAAACTTATCCAGAAACGACTTGAAATCTTCTCCTGTCTGTGCTGCTTCACTTTCTACTTTCGCCCTGGAGCTATTGCCACAGGAAATAAATGAAATACCTGCCAGCAATGACATGACCATCAAACAGCATGCAAACTTCTTAGCTCTCATAACACGATATAAATTAAGAGTTTAAAATAACGCTGCAAAGATAATGACAAGTTCAATATCTTGATACGAATCGGGAAGAAAATAGTTAAACTACTACAAATAATAAACTTACCACACCTCATTATTCCGGTATTAAAATACCTTTGTCATAAATCGAAATACTAACTTAAATAAAAACACACCATGAGACCCCCCTACTGTTTTCTCCTGATAGGTCTTTTGCTTTTATGCAGTACACAGACTATCGCTTTCGCCCAATCCGGCACTTATCAGACAATTCCCGAATCTTTGCGAGGCTACTGGCAATTTAAAGCAGACAATGTGTCTGACTGGAACGGTCCGCTCATCGGAGAGAATTTCGTAGAGAACTATTATGTCGTTTTTTATGCCGAACAGATAAAACAGGAAGCTGACGGCAGCTACTTCTTCCATTTACGCAATCAGAAAGGAGATACGACGGAATTCCGTATCACACCTACCGGCAATGACGCCGCCACCATCTGGTACAAAGGCTGGAAAGAGCCGAAGAACTGTATCCGCAAGCAAGTCCCCGACCACACGGAACCGCTCACTCCCCTTACATTGCCCGACCGTGTTTATCAGAAATGGGTGAAAGGATTATCCGGAAAAGTAATCTACGAATTCACCCGTGACGGAAAACTGCTCTATGACGGAAAAACATGGGATATCTTATCGGCCGGATATTTTCTCAATAAAGAATATCGGCTGCTCGTCAAAAGCGGAGAATCATACAAACTGCTTTACCTCAGCTTCCCCCTGCCGAAAACAATGAACGTAGCCGCTGAACTGCAAAATGAAAAAGTCTCTCCCATCGCCTCACGCCCTGAAATATATGCTTTCGCCGGATGTTGGATAAATCAAGCGACCGGAGACTGGCGCATCGGATTCTTCGAAGACTTTGCTGTCTACCAATGTCAATTTTGGGATTATGAGTCGATAAGCATCCAAAAGAATCGAACCACCATCATCCTGAAAAATGGAACGGAACAACTGAAAGTGCGTTTAACTCGTAAAGATGAAACATCCTGCACCCTGTCTGTCGGAAAAGAAAAGGCACAGACATATGTTCTTTGTAACGACAAGTATCTACCCGATTATCCGGTAGCTGACACCACTCCTTTCGTCGACAATGGTTATCAAACGGATAGCGTGACTCTCATCGGATACCTGCGTAACCTGCCTTCGACACGTCCTTTCGAAGTTTCCGTGCCGGATATGATCACCGATAGAGAAGAAAAATATACCACCGCCATCGACTCACTGGGAAGATTTACCCTTCGTTTCCCTGTATTGAACAGCCACAACGTGTTCATCGATTGGGGACGTACCACTATCTGGACATCCGTAGAGCCGGGAGAGAGCTATTTCCTCTATGTGGACTTCGCTGACAAAAAGAAATTAGTGATGGGAGAAAAGGCACGTATCCTCAACGAACTGCTGAGCCACGAAGGGCTCAGTGAATATATCGGCTACGACGAAGGGAAAAAGATGGGTAATATGGAATATTTGCAAAAGACGCAGGATATCATCCGTCATAAATCAGAATATCGCGCAAAGATGCTCAATGATCATCCGCTTCTCTCGCACAAATTCCGCTATTACACAGAACAGGAAATCCGCTACAACGCTGCACGCGACCTGATGCAACGCCGCTTTTCGGTAGACCGTAACAAGCAGGAGCATCTGCAACCGGAATTTATGAGTTATGTAGACTCGGCACTATATCCCCGTCCGGTAGAGCCTTATACGCTTCTCAGAGATTATGGTTCTTTCCTGCGGGATTACGTCGGATACATAACGGACATTGCTCCCGCTTCTTCAAACAGATTGACCGTAACTCCTCAAAAGATGGAAATGCTCTATCTTAAATTTGAAAGGGACGGAAAGATTCAGCTATCACAAGAAGAAAAAGACGCATTACACGCCTTCAGTAACTTCGAAAAAGAAATTGAAAAAATGAAAGCTGCGAATACTGCTGACTCGCTGACAATGGCTGCCTACAACAAAAAGATGGAACCGAGCATCAAAACAATACAGAGCCTCGTAGGCAGAGACGAAATTTTCAATGACTATATGATGGGAAACTTGCTCGCTAATTCCATCAATCGTACCCTTGCTATCATTGACTCCCTGCAAATGGACGAAAAATTAAAGGAGATACTAAAGGCAAATTGCTATTATGAGATGTTGCAGCAGACTCACAAAGAATTGCCGGACAGCCTCATCAGTAAATTCAAAGCAGAAGTTTCTAATCCTTCCCTACAGGCTTATGTATTAAACCAACAAGGGATATACGAAGAAATATCCCATAAGGCCATCGAATATCCCGAAAGCCTGATGCCTAACGAACCTCTGGCAGAGATCACAGACGGAGAACAATTATTCCGCAAAATCATCGAGCCTTATAAAGGGAAAGTGGTTTATCTGGATGTATGGGGCACCTGGTGCGGTCCGTGCAAGGACATGATGCAATATGCAGGAAGTGCCAAGAAGCTGTTTGAGGGAAAAGACGTGATATTCTTGTATCTCTGCAACCATTCCTCGGACAAATCGTGGAAAAACATTATCAAGGAATATGGACTGACCGGCAAAATTGCCGTCCACTATAACCTGCCCGATGAGCAGCAAAGTGCTATTGAGAAGTTTCTGCAGGTCCGCTCCTTCCCCACCTATATGTTGATAGACAAGGAAGGAAACATCGTAAACCGTGACGCCCCCAGACCCAACAGGGAAAATGATCTTCTCAATGCAGTCTATAAGTTATTAGAGAAATAAACGACTCATTTCTTCCGCAAATACTCGTATCCGAAACGGCAAAAGAGACCTTTCCGTTTATCACAATACTCTTTGCGGAGCTGTATCAATGCCTGGCTATCTGCCGCCGAACCGACCGGTAGCCCGGCATCTCCCCACGACCGGATAATATGATTATTCTCCGCTTTCAACTCTTCCAGAAAACGTCCGGCACGATCACACATCCGCTCATCGGTTCTATGCAGACCATAAGCATATAAGAAAGGAACAACGGTATTAATCACAATCAAGTCCTGTGACCTCTCTCCCATCGATTTCTCTTTCTGCGAAGAAGGCCGGCCGAATATATAATGATTATCCCAATAAGCAGAAGCATGAGTAGACAGTAGTTGACGCACTTCCGGCAAGGTTTCTGCCTCCATCATCTGCGAAAAAAGCTTATCAACTTTCTGATACAAGTAGGCCAACTGTGCTAACCGGATATGGGGGAAGTTTTCCGGACGAAGCCTCAAAAAACGCCATAAACCGGCATCCATCACCTGAGTTATTTCAAACTTCCGTTGCAGATAGCGAAATTCCTTACGAAGCCGGAGACTATACTCATCTTCCTGCTCCTTCTTTAAAAACGCCTCCTCCAGCAAACCGGCCTGCCCGAAGAAAAAAGCCTCTATCTGAAACAGATCATTCCGATGCTTGTCTATCGCCCGGAACGGAAGCAGTCCTGCCCACGTCTCAAAAGCATCGCCATTCAAGCCGAAACCGAAATTACGGGCAAGAGTGATAAAGAAGGCATCTTCCCAATGACGGTCACATCGTTCCAGCCGGTCGGCAATTTGCCTTGCTTTTTGCTCCAGTCGTTCGGTCTGAAGGGCTGTCAGCCAGGAGTGAATCGTTAATTTGGATAAGGACCCTATGATGGAGTAGCAGGCAGGATATTGGTCGGCAATGCAGAGTTCATGATAATGGGTTTGTACATTCTCGGGACAGGTCAATAGCAGTTGGGGGATTTGCTCTCCGTTGGGACGGGTTACTTCGGCGTCTGCCTCGGCCACTACATGCAGAATCACAGAATCGTATGTTTTATCATGGTCGTGACCGTGACGGTACCAGTCTGAAGAATGAGTATGTATCTCTATATTTCCCACCCACAATGTACCGTCTATCTTCAGCTTCGCATTAAAAAAGTCGGGACCGGCATCAGGGTTCTGCAGTCCTGAATCGATAATTTCTACCAGTAAGCCTTTGGTGGTTTGCAGTATTTTGAGAGGGAATAATTTATGTTTCCACACATAGTGGAGAAGGTGTTCCATGTTAACAGAAAGTTAATGTGCACTGCAAATGTAATAAAAATCTTATCTTTGCGACTATTATTTTGAATATAAGTCAGAAAACAATGAAAATAGCGTTGATCGGTTATGGAAAAATGGGCAAGGAACTTGAAAAGGCAGCCCTTAGTCGCGGACACGAAATTGTCTGCATTATTGATGTTGATAATCAGGAAGACTTTGAGTCGGAAGCATTCAAGTCCGCCGACGTAGCCATTGAGTTCACCAATCCGATGGTAGCTTACAGCAATTATATGAAAGCTTTCAAAGCCGGAGTCAAATTAGTATCAGGCAGTACAGGATGGATGGCGGAACATGGCGAAGAAATCAAAAAGCTATGTACCGAAGGAGGAAAGACCCTTTTCTGGTCGTCCAACTTCAGTCTTGGAGTAGCTATCTTCTCATCTGTCAACAAGTATCTGGCAAAAATAATGAATCAATTCCCCGGTTATGACGTCACCATGAGCGAGACGCATCATATCCATAAACTGGATGCACCCAGCGGCACTGCCATCACACTGGCTGAAGGCATACTGGAAAACATGGACCGCAAAGACAAATGGGTAAAAGGAACGCTCCTTGCCGCTGACGGTACCGTCAGCGGCACCGACACCTGCGCTTCCAACGAGTTTCCTATCGACTCGATCCGTGAAGGTGAAGTTTTCGGCATTCATACCATCCGCTACGAGTCAGAAGTAGACAGCATTTCCATCACGCACGATGCCAAGAATCGCGGCGGCTTTGTATTGGGAGCCATCCTTGCTGCCGAATACACGTCCCAACATGAGGGATATCTGGGCATGAGTGATTTATTCCCATTCCAAACGAATATAGATTATGAGACAAGCCACACGCACACAATGGATCAAATGCACCATTGCTATTCTCCTTTATCTCGCCTTCCTCATCTGGGTACGCAGTTGGTGGGGGCTGATTGTCGTTCCTTTCATCTTCGATATTTATATCACCAAGAAAATACCCTGGTCATTCTGGAAGAAATCGAAGAATCCTACCGTTCGTAATGTTATGAGCTGGGTAGATGCCATTGTCTTTGCATTGGTTGCTGTCTACTTTGTCAATATCTACATTTTCCAAAACTATCAGATTCCTTCCTCGTCTTTGGAAAAGTCATTGCTGGTAGGCGACTTCCTGTACGTCAGTAAGATGAGCTACGGGCCACGTGTGCCGAATACGCCGCTTTCCATGCCGTTGGCGCAACATACGCTGCCTATTTTAAATACCAAATCATATATCGAATGGCCTCAGTGGAAATATAAAAGAGTGCCCGGGTTCGGAAAAGTGAAACTCAATGACATTGTTGTCTTCAACTTTCCTGCCGGTGATACGGTAGCGCTCAACAATCAGCAAACAGATTTCTACTCTATAGCTTACGGTGAAGGTCAGCGCCTGTATCCCAAGCAGATAGAGATGGACAGTCTGACACGCCAGCAGCAACGTGCTGTTTACGATTTGTATTATAATGCCGGTCGCCAGCAGATTCTATCGAATCCGCGTGTTTACGGAGAGGTCGTTTATCGTCCGGTAGACCGCCGTGAAAACTATGTAAAACGCTGTGTCGGTCTGCCCGGAGATACGCTGCAGATCATAGACGGTCAAGTCATGATTGACGGCAAGGCTATCGAGAATCCCGAAAATCTGCAGTTCAACTACTTCGTACAGACCACAGGCCCGTATATCACGGAAGATATGTTCCGTGAATTAGACATCAGCAAGGCAGACCAGACATTGTATGATGATTCTTCATGGGAAGAAACCTTCAGACAGATCGGACTGGACAATCGGAATGCACAAGGAAAGATGGCTCCTATTTATCATCTTCCGCTGACGAAGAAAATGTACGAAACATTGTCCGGCAACAAAAAGCTCATCAGCAAGATCGTCATGGAACCGGAAGAGTATGCCGGACAGATGTACCCGCTCAACTTACATACCAAATGGAACCGTAACAACTACGGTCCGATCTGGATTCCCGCCAAAGGTGCTACTATCACTCTGACTGAAGACAACCTGCCTATCTACGAACGTTGTATTGTAGCTTACGAAGGTAATAAGCTGGAGATCAAGCCGGACGGTATTTATATCAACGGCGAGAAAACCGATCAATATACCTTTAAAATGGACTATTACTGGATGATGGGCGACAACCGCCACAATTCTGCGGACTCCCGTTATTGGGGATTCGTTCCTGAAGACCATGTAGTAGGTAAACCTATCGTTGTATGGCTGTCACTTGACAAAGACCGCGGATGGTTTGACGGAAAAATCCGTTGGAACCGCCTCTTCAAGTGGGTAGACTGATAAGGATACAGACGTGATAGAGTGATAAGGTGATAGAAATTGATGAACATTCGTAAATTCAAATGGATACTAGCATTTGCCGGAGCAGTAGCCGTAGTGCTTCTGCTCCGGGGATTTGCTTTCACATCCTGCCTTATCCCTTCCACCGGTATGGAGAATTCACTTTTTCAGGGTGAACGTATTCTGGTCAACAAATGGAGCTACGCCCTGCGGGTTCCGCTGATGTCACTGTTCTCATATCACCGCTGGTGCGAGCGATCTGTCCGGCAACAAGATGTTGTAGTCTTTAATAATCCCGCCGCCATCGGGCAACCGACTATTGACCGAAGAGAAATCTATATCAGCCGTTGTATCGGTACTCCCGGCGATACCCTGCTTGTCGATTCCCTTTTTTCCGTATCCTCTCCCGAAGCACAACTCAATCCGGACAAGAAAAGGCTCTACACCTATCCCGCTGCCAAAGAGCAGTTGGTCACTTCGCTTATGCAAACCCTTTCCATAACCAACGACGGACTGATGGGAAATAATGACAGTACTCATGTCCGCAGTTTCAGCCGCTATGAATATTACTTACTGGAACAAGCGATCAGCGATCAGAACTGGATTCAGCCTTTGACGGAAAAGAGCGAGAAAGAGCTTAAACCGCTCATCGTTCCCGGCAAAGGGAAAGCACTACGAGTATATCCGTGGAATATCACATTGCTGCGAAATACCCTCGTGATGCACGAAGGCAAACAGGCGGAAATAAAGAATGATACGCTTTATATCGACGGAAAACCCACACAGCATTGTTTTTTTACTAAAGATTACTACTGGATGGCTTCCAACAATAGTGTCAATCTGTCCGATTCACGTCTGTTCGGATTCGTTCCGCAAGACCATATTATCGGAAAAGCATCACTAATCTGGTTCTCTAAAGAAAAAGGAACGGGAATCTTTGACGGATACCGATGGAATCGCTTCTTTCAGTCCGTAAAATAATTCACATGCATAGTTTTCAACATAACATCTGTACATAAAATAATGAGAATAGCTTATTTATCTTCTGCCTACCTTGCTCCAGTAGAATATTATACCAAACTATTGGAATATGATAAAATATATGTCGAACAACACGATCATTATATAAAGCAAACCTATCGCAACCGTTGTACGATTGCCGGACCTGATGGAGAACTGGCACTCTCCATTCCAACCGTCAAACCGGATACGCTGAAATGTCCGATGAAGGATATACGTATTTCCGATCACGGTAACTGGCGCCATCTGCATTGGAATGCCATCGAATCAGCCTACAACAGTACTCCTTACTTTGAATATTACAAAGACGACTTCCGCCCTTTCTATGAAAAGAAATACGAGTTTTTAGCCGATTTCAACGAGGAACTCTGCCAGCTGGTCTGTAAGTTGATAGACATTCAACCCTGCATTGAACGAACTTCAGAATATAAAACGGAATTCACAACAGAAGAAACAGATTTCCGCGAGATTATTCATCCTAAGAAAGATTTCCGGATAGCTGATCCAGAATTTATTCCGCATCCCTATTACCAAGTCTTTGATTCCAAACTCGGTTTTCTCCCTAATCTGAGTATTATTGACCTGCTTTTCAATATGGGACCGGAGAGTTTGTTGGTATTAACAAGTAAATAACATTATAATAGCCAGACAAAGACATCAAACGTCCTGACACTACTTATCTTATCATACATCCCGGTTAAGTTAACAAGCGGACAAGCCTTGATTAATATCTTTTGTCTGCTTCCTGTTTTCGTTCCACGTACGTAAACCGTTGGGACTACGTACGTGATCCCATCGGTTCACGTACATGAACTCATGGGATTACAGGCGTGAAACGAAGAAATGTAACGACCGTACTACATTAATCTAACGTTGAAAACAGCTTAATAAACGTAGCACAAACTATTAAATGAACCGGCTTACCTGAATCAGGAAGGCAGAATCTCTTATGAAGGTGACAATAGAAAAGCGATTTTTCTCTATTATCACCCTATTGTCACCACCTATTATCACCCTTATCACGCTAAATTCCAGCACATTAAGCCTGGAAAGTGACAAGTGACAATAAGAATAACGTTTTTAACTCTGTAGAAAGAGACAAATTATAATCACCAGGTCACTATTATTTCCTTCAACAGATTACTCTTCATTCAGTCGATTCAGCAAATATCTGACATTCTCAAGATGTAAATGATTGACCTGGTACATCTGTTTATATTGCCAACTATTTTTAGTAGTATCAATAATACAATCTATAAAAGAGCCCATTATATTGGCACTTTGCATACGATTGGCATTTGAAACCTGCATATTCATCATATGCATACCAAATCCTTTAATCACATCTTTTACACTAATTTTCTTAAAATGATGAACTGCCTCGAAGGCTGCTACATTACCAAAAAGAACATTCTCTAAATCTTCCAGTCTTTGCCGATCCGAGCGTTCCACCAAATAACTGGATGGATTTATAAAACGATTGAGCGTAAGATAAAAGGTCATCATTTCATGATCAGAAGAAAAAATGGCATGCATGAATTGTGTTGCGTCCCCCGGACAAACAATCTGCTGGTTGTTTAAAACCTCCCTCATAAGAATTTAAATTAAATGGTAAATAAATTAAGTTCAACGGGGCTAAACAGAAAGGTGGTTTTAGATAATAAAAGAAGCGGTTCCGCCTGTCCCATTGCTCTTCACCATCCTACAACAGCAGTAGGTGCATTAACACTCTACATGGGGGTACGAAACCGCCATATAGAAGAATGGGACAAGCATAAAAAAGCCTGCCACATTGATACAGCAGGTTCCCCTGTTGTAGGTTTTGATAAAGAGCACTACAAAGATAGGATATAAATCAGAATAGGAAAAAGAAATTCATTCTAAATTGCATATACCACAGTAAAATGCAAGGTATAAGCCTTATTTCTAATCACAAGCCAAACTCGTTTCAAAGAAAAAGGAGAATGTTGTGACTCTCTCTTTTATAAGATAACAACATTCTCCCAGCAATCTGTTTTACCGGGGGAGGACCCCAGTTTTACCAAACGGATACCTATCTCAACTCAAATGGTACAATTCCTTTAATGTCTCTGGATGATGTTCCGATGACTGCTTCAAACTTACCCGGTTCTGCCATCCACTCGTGTTTGACATCATCGAAGAAGCTCAGGGCTTTTTTATCAATCGTCAGCGTTACAGCCTTCTCCTCACCCGGAGCTAGTTTTACTTTCTTGAAGCCTTTCAGTTCCTTGACCGGACGAGGCAGAGAGGATTTCTTATCGCTGACATAAAGCTGGATAACTTCCTGACCTTCACGAGTACCTGTATTCTTTACGTTGATCGTGAAAGAGATGGTATCATCGGCAGTCATCACCTTTTTGTCAGCCGAAGGTTTCCCGTAAGCGAAAGTAGTATAGCTCAATCCGTGTCCGAACGGGAAAAGCGGTTTGATCTTTTCTTTGTCTGCCCAGCGATAGCCTACAAAAATATCTTCACGATAGATTTCGTTTATGGTATCACCATTGTTCTTGGAGTGTGCCAGTTCTTCTTTATTCCCCGGATATTCACCCAGTGTATGTGCGCCTACGTCTTCCAGTCTTGCAGGAAAAGTAAAAGGAAGTTTCCCCGACGGATTAGCATCTCCTAGCAGTACCGAAGCAAGAGCTGTTCCGGCTTCCGAACCTAAGAACCAACCCTGAACAATAGCGGGCACTTCATTTACCCAAGGCATGGCAACCGCATTACCGGAGATGTTTACGACAATCAAGTTCTTATTTACTTTTGCCAACTCGCCAATCACTCTGTCCTGCGCATACGGCAATCCAAGGGATGCACGGTCCGAATCTTCGCAATCCTGATGATTGCTCTTGTTCAGTCCACCGAAGAAAATTACGTAATCCGCATCTTTAGACACTTCTACAGCCTCAGCAAGAAGTTCATCCTCCGAACGGTCGTCTTTCAAATCTTGTCCGGTCTGTACTCCATTATATTCCCCTGTCGGGTCACCAACGTATCCACGGGCATACAAAACTTCCGTCTGTGAACCTACGCGGTTCTTCAAGCCGTCCAAAGGAGATATCTCATATTTCACTTTCAGAGAAGAACTGCCACCGCCTACAGTCATCATCTTAATGGCGTTTTCACCGATAACAGCAATCTTCCTGGCTTTCTTCAAGTCAATAGGCAATACATTATCCTTATTCTGTAACAGTACAATTCCTTCTTCACCGATTTTTCGTCCGGCTTGTCCATGCTCGGGCGAAGCCAGAGAACCGAAAGGTTTATGCGGGTTCATCGAAGTGCGGAAGATCAGACGGAGGATATTACTCACCTTTTCGTCCAGTTCTTTGGTTCCGACTGTTCCGTCCTGGATCAGTTTCAGGTAAGGATGTGCCAAATAGTAATTGTCATAAGCATTCCTTGTCCCGGCAGAAAGTCCGTTTGTCCATGAACCGAACTCCATGTCCAGACCATTCGAAATGGCCTGGAAAGTATCATGTACTCCGCCCCAATCTGAAACGACGACACCATCAAAGCCCCATTCCTTACGCAGAATATCTTGCAGTAATCGCTTATTATGGCACGCATGCTGAGTCTTATAGAGCTTACCGGAGTCGGTATCTTCACTAAACGAATAAAGGTTGTAAGCTCCCATTATCGCCCAAGCACCACCTTCCTGAACGGCCGCTTTGAAAGCCGGAAGATAAATCTCATAAAGAGCACGGTCGCTCAAATGAACATTGGTGGTGTGACGGTTGAACTCCTGATTGTTTAATGCGTAATGCTTCACACAAGCAGCAACACCGTTTTCCTGTACTCCCTTAATATAAGGAACTACCATCATGGAAGACAGGTACGGATCTTCGCCCATATATTCAAAATTACGCCCATTCAACGGGGTGCGGTAGATGTTGACACCGGGCCCCAGGAGAATATCTTTTTTCCGGTAACGGGCTTCTTCGCCAATGCTCTTCCCATAAAGGTAAGACATTTCGGGATTCCA
>OGLF01001074.1_pt1 | contig 15992 bp, 9 predicted proteins | sample 1572701 | NCBI WGS metagenome assembly OGLF01 (sample SAMEA2581910, study PRJEB24529) | metagenome | biome: Human gut stool | place: China | collected 2011 | reverse complement strand
CCACCATTGGTGGTGCTTTGCACTCTTTACTGGGCTTTTTGTTTGCTGTATCTTCTACAAAGAGGAAAAAAGTTATTCGTCCTCATCATCAAAATGGTTATTTTTCAATACTTCCCGTAATAATTCCATATCTTCTTTTGAATTGGGGTTTATCATTTTTACGACTTGATAAGGTGTCCTATATTTATGTCCCTCTATGCTTTCCCCGAACATATCCATGCTGTATAAATCATCATAGCGGTCTAACAGTTTTTGAAACTTCAAATGCTGGATAAATTCTTTGATTGGATAAAGGTCGGACGCTACAATACTTTTCCCGTTGATGTAGTCGGTAATATATTCCCGTAACTTTTCCAACTCATATTCCAGCCATTCTTCCTCGCTGTCAAAGAAGTTGTCATAATGTCCATGTTTTAGTTCTGCATTTAATCGTTCTTCAATTCTTAAAAACTGGCAGACTTCCTTTTCGGATTGATTAACATACTTCCATTCTCCCGATAATAATTCATTGGGCATTACACCCAGCACGTCCATTATCTTTTCTAATGTATCAAAGGTAGGAAAATTCACACCTCGTTCAATCTTGGAAAGGCTCTGCATATTGATACCGATTTTATCCGCAAGTTCCTGTTGTTTCATTCCTCTGTGTTTTCTTATGGTCTGTATGTTCTCTCCTAAGAAACTGATTTTCTTTTCATAATGCTCCATAACTTAGTATAACCGCTCCTTTCGTTGCTTTTCTTGGTATTTATAAGCATATCATACTTAATCTACATCTAAAAGTCAACAAAAACTTCTTGACAAGTAATTCTAATGGCGTTATTATCGTATCAGATAGAGTGATTAAGCACGATAGGGTCAATCACACGCTTGAGTAAGCATAGAGAAGATACATTTTCACTTTGATAGCATGAATAAGCATGGACTGTCAGACCGAAAATAGTGGTTTCCAAAAGGGGCTGGCTGGACGGGGCACGTCCCCCAGACGTGTTCGGACAGACAGTTCCTTTTGGAAAAGGAACGCCTAAAGGCGTTCGCAGAGGGCGTATATGTAACACCGCCCTGCGTATACATGTCATAGTACCTAGAAACTGTGATAAATAAAGGAAAAAACACGATTTTTACCCGCAAAAAACGGGGCATACGAAAGGAGCAATGCACTATAACTACACACAAAAATTTATCCGTTAAGATTGATTACATCAGCATTGTATTTGAAACGGCAACCGCTGAAGATATAATCATGCACATTTTAGATTTACCGACTGACATTTTCAATGTTTATCCAGCAATGATAAAATTCAAGACTTATCAAGCACGCTGGCAGATTGGAGATATTTATGTATCGGGGGACGCAAGAAAGACAGAGGATAACCCACAGGGGCTAGGCTGTTATCTTGTTATGACTGGCAGAGGTTGTGATGATATTTTCCGTATTCTCGACAGTAGGAATTATACCTTTGGGGATATGTTTCGACGCTGTGAGCGAAGATACGGACTGGATAACTTTCATTTCACAAGACTTGATATTGCCATTGATGATAAGAACGAAAAGCCATTCTTTACCATAGAGCAGATAAAGAAGAAATGCGAAAAAGAGGAATTTATTTCTAATAGTGAGGGCTACCACTTTGACGAAAGCAAGTTTGATGATTTCGACACTGCAAAGACTGTTTATATCGGTGCTGGTAAATCGGGATTATCCTACCGCTTTTATGATAAGGATAAGGAAGTCTGTTCAAAACATAATAAGACACTTGATGAAGTCGGCAGTTGGAAACGGACAGAAATGCAACTGCGTGATGATAAGGCTCATGTTTTTGCCATGACATTCAAAGACAGACCGCTGGAACTTGGGGAACTGGCTTTCGGGCTATTAGCAAACAACCTACGCTTTGTCGTGCAAAACAGAAATGAAAGTAATAAGAGCAGATGGAAAACGTGTCGGTTTTGGGAACGATTTTTAGGGGCTGTGGAAGTCTTGAAACTGCAAGTACCGAAACTACATAATTCCCTTGAGGAAACACAGCAATGGCTCACAGAGGGTGGCGTGATTTCTGCTGTCAAAAGTTTTTATTTCTTAGAAGAACATGATGCATTAGGTGGACTGGAAAAAGTGGGAACTATGCTTGACAGGGCAAGATACAGCAGTTCCCTTTCCAGTAAATTAACCGCCCACTTACAGAGGATAGACCGCACCGACCTTATCCCCTATATCCAGTATGACACGAAACATGGGAAAGGGGGTATCTGATGAATAACAACGATATTCCCGTATGGGAAAAATACACCCTTACCATTGAAGAAGCGTCAAAGTATTTCCGTATCGGAGAAAACAAGTTAAGACGCTTGGCAGAGGAAAACAAGGACGCTGGCTGGCTCATTATGAATGGCAACCGCATACAGATTAAACGCCGACAGTTTGAAAAGGTCATTGATAAATTGGACGCAATCTAATGCAAATGAGCCTTGTATGTGTTATGATGAATACAAGTCATATCAAGGCTCTTTCCAACAAGGAAAGGAGCAGACACCATGAAAGAAAAAAGACGTGATAGTAAAGAACGTATCCTGCATACTGGAGAGAGCCAACGAACAGACGGAAAATACTTATATAAATATGTAGACGCATTTGGAAACACAAAATATGTGTATGCTTGGAGATTGACACCCACAGACCCGACACCAAAGGGAAAACGGGAAAAACCCTCACTTCGTGAACTGGAACAGCAGATAAGACGGGATATTGAGGACGGTATCGACAGCACAGGCAAGAAAATGACGCTTTGCCAACTCTACGCCAAACAGAACGCACAGAGGGCAAATGTGAAGAAAAGCACACAGAAACAACGGAAACAACTCATGCGGTTATTGAAAGAGGACAAGTTAGGTGCTAGGAGCATTGATACGATAAAACCCTCTGACGCTAAAGAATGGGCGTTACGCATGAAAGACAAAGGCTTTTCCTATAACACTATTAACAACCATAAACGCTCGTTAAAAGCGTCATTCTATATCGCCATACAAGACGATTGTGTAAGGAAAAACCCTTTTAATTTCAAGTTAAGTGAAATCATAGAAAATGATACCAAAGAGAAAGTAGTATTGACAGAGGAACAGGAACAAGCCTTACTGTCATTCATCAAGACGGATAACGTGTATCACAAGTATTATGATGATGTGCTGATACTGTTAAAGACAGGACTTCGTATCTCGGAACTGTGCGGACTGACAGTAGCCGATATTGATTTCAAGAATGAGGTTGTGGTTATCGACCACCAGTTATTAAAGAGCAAGGAACAGGGCTATTATATTGAAACGCCTAAGACAAAGAGTGGAACAAGGCAAGTGCCATTAAGCAGAGAAACGATACAGGCATTTCAACGGGTCATAAGGAAACGCACAAAAGGGAAACTGATAGAGATAGACGGATACAAAGATTTTCTGTTCGTCAATCCGAAAGGCAATCCTAAAGTTGCGATTGATTACAACGCCTTATTTGTCCGTATGGTAAAGAAATATAACAAACACCACAAGGATAACCCCTTGCCACATATCACACCACATACGCTACGCCATACGTTCTGCACAAGACTGGCAAGCAAGAACATGAACCCGAAAGATTTACAGTATATCATGGGACATTCAAACATCAGTATCACAATGAACTGGTATGCTCATGCGTCCATAGATACCGCAAAATCAGAGGTTCAGCGTCTAATCGCATAAGAAGTATTTACCACGATTTTAACCACGCTTGATAGCGAAAATATAAGAAGATAGACCTAGATATGTGAGGTTTACCACAAAAGCAAAATGCCCGTAGAGCCTATAAAATAAGGATTTGCGGACATTTAAGAAGATATAAAAAGATAGTCAAAAAGACATATATGATTTAAATTAACTACCAGTGACCTTAACTTCATAGACACGTTTGTTATTAACTATGAAAAGGAATTTCATGGCAAGTTATTTAAAGATAGTGAAATAGCTTTTGTTTATGCATATACTAAACCTGTAGATATTAATAATCTTGTTTACCAGATTGAAGAAGTAGAAACTGCTGAGTGGTTTAATCTTGATTATGTGATAGAAGAATGTACTAAACATAACCAGAAGTTCTGTGCGCCTTTGAACGGACTACGGCTTATAAGAAAATATATGCAGAATAACTGAATAGCTAAATAATATGGGGCTGCCGCAATAAGAAAAATTACAGCTTATATTGTTGTTTAGCAAACATTCGGTTGGCGAACTGACGACATAATATAAGTGAAAATCGGTGCTGCACATACATCATCGATGCCAGAAGTTTCAATTGGATATTTCTAAGACTTTTCTTATAGGTTTTGACTACTGCCGCTACCGTTCGATACGGGACATCCATGTCCCATATCTCACTTCCACAGACATCCGTGTCTGTGGATAGCTGGGGAGTGAAAGAAAAGTCTAAGAACTATCACAATTGAACTTCAAGTGCATCTTATGATGTTAGCACACCTGCTTTTCTCATATATGCTGTCTGACTTTGGCTTAATTTACGAAAAATGGATGTATGGTTAAAACAAGATGGACAACATGGGTCTGGAAAGTATTTTAAAAACAATGCATAAAGAACACTTCCTCTCATCCTCATTTTATAATTTTCTTGTTAATTTATACTTATTACGTTATAATCTAATAAAAAGGAGATATTAACATATGAACTTACTTATAGATGACCTACAGTTACAATTACTTCTAGAAAAGAAACGTAATTACATAGGTAAGAAAGTTACTATTGATACTATAATTGCTGGTATATCTTTTTTATTATCAACTTTTACAGCATCATATAGTAATATTTTCAATATAGAGAATTCAGGATTAATTATCAAAACTATATTCTGTTTGATAGGTATCGTATATTCTCTCAAAATAATATATGATATAGTTCAATCGTATAAGAATAAATACAATCATAAAATTTTATTAAAAGATATAGAAGGTTTAAATATGATACAGCATAATCACTCTTTGGTTGCAATCAAAAATACATTTAATAATACAAGTAACAAATTTCTTGTTTATTATGATGAAAGATGGGATTGTAAGTTATTTCCCAATTATAAAACCATTGATACAGATAATGAAGCTGCATTAATTGATTATATTGCTGCTGACCTAGACTGTGATAAACGTAAAATCAATTGCAAATATATAACATCAAGAATACAATCAAAATATTCTTACAGCCACAACGAAAACAGAATTTATAATCACAGATTATATGAAATAAATATTTCTCATTTTCCAGAACGAATAAAACACAATGACTTCACTATCAATGGAAAACATTATTACTGGATGAGTATCTCCGATATGGAAAGAGATGAGAACATCTTGAAGAAAAATAAAGAGGTTGTCGATTTCATCAAAGAAAATCTGACATAATAAACCTCATTTCTACACGATAACCCCCTTGTGGGAATGTACATTATTTCTTACATTCCCACAAGGGGGTTATTATTGTGCTTATATTAAAATATCAAATCATCATAATTTCTATTATTTTTTCATTTAATCATTCTACTCATTCCTCAGTGCTGTCACCGGGTCACTCTTGGATGCCTTTTTAGAAGGAATCAATCCACCGGTAAATGTAAGAAATACACTAAGCAGTATAAGCACTATCGCTGGAATTACAGGAAGTACTGCATTGATGTTGTCCACTCCTGAAAGTGCATGAATAACAGCATTTATAGGAAGCAGGAAAAGTAATGTTATACCTATACCCATAAGTCCTGAACATAGTCCGATTATACATGTTTCTGCATTAAATACAGCTGATACATTCTTCCTGGAAGCACCTATTGCCCTTAATATTCCTATCTCCTTACGTCTTTCAAGTACACTTATATATGTGATAACACCTATCATAATAGAAGATACTATTAAAGATATAGCCACGAATGCAATCAACACATAACTTATAACATTTACTATGGTAGTGACAGAGGACATAAGTGTTCCTACCACATCTGTGTAGCTTATAACCTGTTCATCCTTACCCTGCTTTTTCATGCTTGTATTATAGTTATCAAGTATATTTACTATCTTATCCTTACTTTCAAAATCCTTAGGATATATGTCTATTTCACCTGGTACTGACAAATCTGCATAGCCAAGCTTTTTCATATTATTGTCATATGAGGCAACATCCGTATCAGACATAAGTGACTTCATAAGATCTGAAAGGTCACTTTCGTTCATATTCATCTTTATCGCATCTGCGAAGCTGTCTGTATCTATACCAAATGCGCTGCTAAAATCATAGTCATCTGTATCTGTTCCCATGCCCATTGAACCTAGTGCAGCTGCCATATTATTTCCCATAAGCTGCATGGCATTCATCATGGCATCTGTCATAGAGGACATCATCTGTGTCATGACTGCCTCCATAGCCTGCTGCATATTCCCCATGATACTTTCCATCATCTTGTTCATGGCATTCTGTATATTGGCAGTAAACTGTTCCTTAAGACTGTTGATCATATTGTTTATGACTTTATCAAGAATACCATCTATGTTCTGATATCCATTCTGCTTGGCATATTCTGCGTATCCATCTACTACGTCCTTTTTAAATATACTCCAGAGCTGTTCTTTTGATATATCAAATGTCACAGCATCTTTCATAAGTTCTTTTGCCGAATCTGATATCTGTTTTCTTGCCTCATCTGTAAGCAGGAACTTAAATACACTTTCTGCTGTTGTATCCTCAATACCATTCTTTTTAATATATTCCAGATATCTGGCTTCAAGCTTGTTTACCTCCTTAAGCACTCTGTCCTGTGATATATTTACATGCATTGAATCAGTAATAAGTTGTCTGATATCCTTACTTAACTGGGCTGATACTTCATCAGATGACATATATTTTTTGAAACCATATAATACTTCAGATATAGATGCTTTAACTTCATCTGTAAGACTGTCTGATACCAGCTTCTTTAATGTGTCTGCATCTATACTGCCTATATCAAAGTCCATACCATTTTCCCCGAAAGCAGAAGATATATCTCCAAAACTATCAGGGTTAAACACCGATGAATCCATAGAATCAAACATAGATGGATCAAATGCCGCTGATATATCATCTGGATTGATCAATGCAGCAAAATCTGGCATACTCATATTATATATACTATCATCCACCTTAAATGCATTACTTATTGCATCTGTATCTATCTGAAAAAGTGATTCCATGTTAAATTTACTTTTACTGTCACTACTTATACCAAACTTTTCACCAGTAAATATGTTGGTATCCTTCTTTTCCTTCTGTGCCTTTACTACATCACTAGCTGTAGAATATTGTATAAGCTGTCTTGTAAGCCCGGATGTATATGCTATACCCGGTGTAAGCATTGCTGCTGTGGTTCCCTCAACCTGCTTAACTATACCTGATATTTTCAGATCACTGCCTTTGCTTATCAGCTCCTTCATATATTCTTCATTACCAGTTTTATCCTTCCATATATCATACTCTGTATCATACTGATAATAATCAGCACTATTCACCACTTTAAAGGTCATGCCAATAAAATCATCATATGAAAAGCTGTCGTTATTCTCAGGAATATCTATCTCTTTTTCTGACATAAATGCAGATATCATATTCTCATATTCAGCATTATCCCGCAGACCTAGTGTGTACTCAAGCCTGTCACTTATGTTACCGCTTGAGGAAAGCACAAGAACACATTCGTTATAATTCTGTGGCCAATGTCCTGCTTTTACTTCATACTGTTCTTCATATAAACTGCTGTTTGAGGGCAGCTCATAAAACACATTTGTAGACATGCCAGATGTCATGGAATTCTCATATGATGAGGACATTCCCATCATCTCATATGACTTGTCAGGATTTATCTGCCTATATCCTGTATTATCCTCCCTGTATATCTGAGGAGTTACTATATATTTGTATTCTATGGCATGCACATAATCTTCAATATTTTCCGGATTGCCTTCTATATATGTTTTAAGCGATGCCAGATCGTTGGTACTCATCTTAGAGAACATATCAGAAACAACAGGTGTAACACCGATATCGTTCTCCTTTTTGTTGTCACCTGATGCTGACATACCGACCATCATCGCTGTAAGATCAAAGCCCGTACTTTGTATCTGTAACGGATATTCTGACAAAGTATCCTCTTCCATCGCACTTATATATCCACTGACACCATTAGATATTGAAAGAATAAGTGCTATACCTATAATTCCTATAGAACCTGCAAACGATGTAAGAAGAGTCCTTGCCTTTTTAGTCTTAAGATTCTGAAAGCTTAATGAAAGTGCTGTAAGAAACGACATTGACGACTTTCCCATATTCTTGTGCACCGGTTTTTCTATAATATTTTCATCTATCTCTAACGGATCAGAATCCGATAATATCTTTCCATCTTTAACTTCTACTATTCTTGTAGCATATTCATAAGCCAGCTCAGGGTTATGAGTTACCATAACTACAAGTCTGTCCTTTGATACCTCTTTTAAAAGCTCCATAACCTGTACGCTTGTTTCACTGTCAAGTGCTCCTGTAGGTTCATCTGCAAGAAGAATATCAGGATTATTAACAAGTGCTCTGGCTATGGCAACTCTTTGCATCTGTCCACCTGACATCTGGCTTGGCTTTTTATGTATCTGCTCTCCAAGTCCCACCTTTTCAAGAGCCTCTTTAGCACGTTTCCTTCTTTCGCTCCTTGATATGCCTGATATTGTAAGTGCAAGCTCAACATTAGAAAGAACCGTCTGGTGAGGTATAAGATTATAGCTCTGGAACACAAAACCTATCGTATGATTACGATATGAATCCCAGTCTCTGTCTTTATATTTTTTAGTTGATATTCCATTGATGATAAGATCCCCACTATCGTATCTGTCAAGACCGCCTATGATATTAAGAAGTGTAGTTTTTCCTGAACCACTTGGGCCTAACACAGCGACGAATTCACTATCCCTTAGATTCAGCGACACATCATCAAGTGCTTTCTGTACTAACTTTCCTGTTCTATATTCCTTACGGATGTGTTGAATCTGAAGCATTATCTATCTCCTGTTCATTTTATTATCATAATTGAATTTTATTATAAAACAATGTATACTTTTATTACAATACATTTTGGTTATAAAAACATTACTATTTTATAACATTTTCATAAAGTTATCTATATTTTTTCTACTACATGCCGTTACATAAGCATGTTATAATTATAAAATAAAATACTAGGAGGTAAATACCTCTGCTCCTGCAAGGGCAGTCGCATTTTACTTCGTAAAACAAGGAGGTATACAAATATGTGGGCTTATGAAAGTGTTTTTTATCAGATATATCCTCTGGGATTCTGCGGTGCACCTTATGATAATGATGATGTCCTTACACATCGTATCCTTAAGGTCAATGACTGGATTCCCCATATTAAAAAGCTGGGTGCCAATGCAATATATTTCTCACCTGTATTTGAATCTGATACGCACGGATATAATACCCGTGACTATACAACAATAGATAAAAGACTTGGAACCAATGAGGATTTTGCCAATGTATGCTCTAATCTGCACAATGAAGGCATAAAGGTTGTTCTTGATGGCGTATTTAACCACGTAGGTCGTGGTTTCTGGGCTTTTCAGGACGTTCTTAAAAACCGTGAGAATTCTGCTTATGTTAACTGGTTTGCAAGAATAGATTTTAACGGCAACTCGAACTATAATGATGGTCTGTGGTATGAGGGCTGGGAGGGCTGCTATGACCTCGTAAAGCTCAATCTATATAATGAAGATGTTATACAGCATATTTTTAAGGCTATCAAAGGATGGGTAAATGAATTCGATATAGATGGCTTAAGACTTGATGTAGCTTACTGCTTAAATCACGACTTCTTAAGAAGGCTACGCTCCTTCTGCGATTCGCTAAAACCTGATTTCTTTCTTCTTGGTGAAACTCTTCATGGTGACTATAACCAGATTATGAACGATGAAATGCTGCATTCCGTAACTAATTACGAATGTTATAAAGGTCTTTATTCAAGCTTTAACTGCATGAATATGTTCGAAATAAACCATTCACTATTAAGGCAGTTCGGACCTGAAAACTGGACTCTTTATAAGGGAAAGCATCTGCTCTCCTTCGTTGACAATCATGATGTAACAAGAGTTGCCAGTATTCTTAATAACGCTAACCACCTTCCTCTCATATACACCCTTGCATTCGGAATGCCTGGTATTCCTTGTGTATACTATGGCAGTGAATGGGGTGCAACAGGAAGAAAAGAGGATGGTGATCCTGCTCTGCGTGTTTCCTTTGATACGCCTATATGGAACGACCTCACAACATTTATATCAAAGCTGGCTGTCGCGAAGAAGTCGTCAAATGCACTGAATTACGGAAGCTTCTCATCTATCGTGCTCACCAATGAGCAGTGCATCTTCCTACGTCAGTATAATGATGAACGTGTTCTTGTTGCCATAAATGCATCCGAGCAGCCTTACTTTGCTTCGTTTAATATCGGAACTGATACATGCACTGATCTTATAAGTGGCAGCGAAATTAAGCTTAATAACGGAATGGAACTGCCTGGATACAGTAGTTTTATACTTCAGCCATTCTCTTAAGCTCCGGAAGTACTGTACAAAGCATTGTAATAAAGCAGATACTTCCTCCTATTACATTGGATACTGGCTCAGCTAAGAATACTCCTGCTGTCCCCATATTAAATGTATATGGCATAATATATGTAAGAGGCACGACTATAATGACTTTTCTTAATAATGAAAAGAATATGGCGTGCTTCTTTTTGTTAAGTGACTTAAATACTGTCTGTCCGATATATTGCAGATCCATAAATATAAATGCTGCAAAATACTGCTTTAATGCAACAATAGCATCACTAAGCAGGCTGATGTCTGAACTGAATATGCTTATTAATACTCCCGGTGCAAATATAATAATACTCCACATGACTGCAGTATAAGCCAGTGTCATAATACTAAGAACCGCTATTGCTTTTCTGATACGTGTGGGCTTTCCTGCACCATAATTATAACTGATAACTGGCGAAGAGCCTTCATTAATAGCATGAATCGGAGTATCCACAAGTTGCCTTACACTAGATACTATTGTCATTACTGATATGTAAATATCTCCTCCTGTTGCTGCCAATACATTATTGCAGCATATTGTAACAAGGCTGTTAGTAACCTGCATTATAAATCCCGCTGTGCCAAGACTGATAATATTCTTAGCATAACCTGCACACTCTGCAAGCTCATTTTTCTTTAAAAATCTCATCTTTAATTCGGATTTATGTGTCAGGAAATATATTGTAAACATCGCTGAAAAGCATTGTGAAATAACTGTTGCTACTGCTGCTCCCTTTACGCCTAAGCCAAAAACAAATATAAATAGTGGATCCAGTATAAAATTAAGAACTGCTCCTATTGCAACTGATATCATACCAGTTGTAGAATATCCCTGTGCATTAATATATGGATTTAGTCCTAAGGCAAGCATAGATGGAATTGTTCCTATAAGATAAATCATCATATATGGATATGCATAAACTATTGTACTATCTGATGCGCCAAACACCATGAGAATTGGTTTTGAAAACAGCATACCGCATGACATCAATATAAATGCACCGGCACAAAGCATTGAAAATGATGTATCCATAATAAGTGCAGCTTCTTTATTTTTCTTTCTTCCCCTGTATATCGAAAACAGAGGTGTTCCACCGCTTCCAAACAAGTTAGCAAATGCTGTAATAACAACAATTACCGGGAAGCATATTCCTACTGCACCTATAGCTGTTGTACCGATATGTGGTATACGTGCAATATATATCCTGTCTACTACGTTATACAAAAGATTCAATAACTGTGCTACAAGCATAGGGATTGATGCACTTAAAATATTATCTGTAATTGTTCCATTCTCAAAATCTATTTTTTTCATTTCTATTACCTGTCCTGCGTATTATATTATACTGCATATTATCATACTGTTTTACATAATATTTTCCTCTATTATACATATTCATCTGGAAATTTCAATTTCTAAAATTTCAATTTCTAATAATCATTTCTGTTCAAGCTTCTTCATGCTATGTCACAGACACAACGCTGTTCTAACAGCTTATAACTCTTCCTGTTCTAGCTGTAACCCTGTGTGAGATTGATATAACAGTCCTGTTTTCAGATACATTTTTTAATGCCTTTAGTACTTCCCTTTCTGTATCAGCATCCAGATTAGCAGTTATCTCATCTAAAAGCAGAAGCTGTGGATTAGCAGCAGTTGCCCTTGCAATAGACAATAACTGCCATTGTCCCTGCGAAAATATTTCCTGTGTGCAGGGTGTATCATATCCCTTATCAAAGCTCATAATTGTATCGTGAAGTCCTGCAAGCCTGGCTGCATTCACAACCTCATCCATAGATATAGCTTCATCATATAATGTAATCTGGTCTTTAACTGTTCCTGGCACCATATGAAATGTCTGTTCAACATAACCAAATATTCTTCTTTTCTTATTATCAGGTATATTATAAGAATCGATTCCATCAATTAGTATCTGTCCCTTTAAAGGCCTGTATAAGCCTAAAAGCAGCTTGAATATTGTGCTCTTTCCCGCACCTGTCCTTCCCTGCAGTGTAACCTGTTCACCCATATCAACATTGAAGCTCTTATCTTTAATTATAATATGGTCAGCTTCATATCCGAAGGTTACATTATTAAACTGGACATATGGTGTGCTGGCTTTTCCAGCTTTTAATCCTTCACTATTATTGATGTTAGCTGTCTGTGTTTCTAACACAACATTAATATCTGCATTAACAGCTTCAATTGCTGGAAGTGTCGGGAGTGCAAAGAATTCATTTATTCTTCTTACACCGGCAATTGCTGACTGTATAGTCTGGATTTCCATACCAAGGCTCTCAACTGGTGCAAATATCTGTGATATGTAGTTAATAACAGCTACCGCCGTACCTGCTGACATTCCAAAAAGGCTAAGAGCCTTTGCATTGCCCGATGCTGAAAACAACATAACTACCGCTACTACAATTGCATTTAGTATAAGAATAACAGGTGAATATATCGCATCGTAAAAGTTAGTCTTTTCCATAGCCTTATAGCTGTCACCTATATATTCATCATATTTTTTCTCCATATACTTTTCCTTGCCAAGATTATGTATTGTACGGATGTTTCGTAGTGTTTCCGGTACATGTCCCGAAGCCTTGCTTACTGCACGCCGGTTTCGCAGCTGGGCTTCAAGCATATTCCTCTGCACATATCTTGTAAACCAGAATATAAATGGCAGTAATATAAGCAATAATATTGCAAGCCCTTTATTTCTGAACCATATAACTGCAAGAATACTTATTATCTTACATGTATCCGCAAACATACTGACTATACCTGAGGTAAACAGATTCTCTACAGTATCAACATCACCAACGAATCTTGACACTACAGCTCCCGGCTCCTGACGGTTTAATGAATCTGCTGTCAGTCTGGTAAAATGCTCCATAAGGCCACTACGCAGAGCATGCGTTATCTTTTGACCAAATACAGTAAGAAGTCCTTCCCTTGCAGCCTCCATAAGACCTGTGATCACATTAAATACCATATAAAGAAATATAAGATATAAAGGAACCTGACATCCTGCTGCCAATGTATCTACTATTCTTCCAAGTACAAGCGGTGGATAAAGTGCAGTTATAACTGCACCACATACGGCTGTTATAATACCAAGTGAAAGCCACTTTTTCTTTATTGTAGTGTGCAATATTATTGAACCTACACTATGTACTTTGCCGCCATTATCAACATTACTATTATGTTTACTCATGCTTATCCACCACCCCTTTGACATTCTTACGTTGTTCATATGAAACAGTATCTTCACTCATTGCATTTGCTGCATCATTTAACTGCCTATAAGCCATACATTCCAACATAAGTTCATCATGCGTTCCTACTCTGGCACTACCTTCATCAAGCCATATAACTTTGTCCAGCTTAGGAAACATATACAAACGGTGAGACAGAATAATAACGATACTACCTTCCGTCATTTTTCTAAGATTATTATATATCTGCTCCTCTGTATTCTTATCAAGTGCTGAAAATGGATCATCAAGTATAAAAACTGGCTTTTTATGGCATAAAGTTCTTGCTAATGCAATTCTTTGTGCCTGTCCTCCAGACAATCTCACGCCCCCACTGCCTATAATGGTATCTGCTCCCTGCTCCATAGCCTCAACTTCTTTATCAATACATACTGCTTTTAGATACTCGTTTACGTCTTTATTATCACCAAGCAGGATATTATTCTTTATTGAATCATTGAAAAGCTCCGGATCGTGTCCTAGGTAACTTATTATTCCTGTTCTCTCATTATCTGCAGCTTTTTTTAACTCACATCCATTATACATGATACTTCCCTCATATGGATATTCACACAAAAATGTCCTTCCAAAGGTTGACTTACCACTAGCAACCGGACCTGTAACACCTATGATCTGTCCCGGCTCTGCAGTAAAGGAAATACCATTATATACATTTTTTCCATCTGGATATGTAAAGCTTAAATTTTGTACATCAAGCCTTCCTGATGTCTGATTTTTACAATCTGTATCCTTAGCCTGAATAATCATAAGCGGCTTAATACGTTTCCATGAAACCTGTGCCTTATGAACTGCATTAAACAGCTTCGCCGCCTTCGAGGACTTATCAGATAACTTTATAAAGCAGGCCAGGAATGTTGTAAATGCTGCAATATCCCAGGTTCTCCATCCTGTTCCAAGTACATTTCTGCTGCCAAAATATAATATAAATAAAATGCCCATCATTGATATTATTCTATATAATGGTGTAAGAGAAGAATTCCATATATTAGCATAAATAGCTGATTTCTCATACTCAGCCAGATTATCTTCGTACGCATTTTTTCTGTCAGCTTCCCTGCCATAAACTCTGTAGGTTATAGCATTGGTTGCTCTGTCAAGTGTTGCATTACTAAGGATACCAGATTGTTTTTTATACTCAGAACCTGTTTTCTGGACTATTACTTTCATCTTTTCAGCAATGATATAAGATATAGGTGGAAATATCATTGCAATAAATGCCAGCCTTACATCATATACAAGCAACATTCCTGCATATGCAGCCAGCGCTACGCCTGTATCAAATATTTCTGTTGTAAACTTTCTCATGCCTTCAGCACAATCATCTACATCAAGTATGGCCTTTGTCATAATATCGCCCATACCTTCACCTTCAAGCTCTGTCCTGCTCTTTAATACAAGTGTTCCATATAATATTTTCTTCATTCTTCTATTAACATTATTGGCGAATCTACGAACATAAAAACGTTTTATATATCTTGATACCTGAACTACTCCAATTGAAATCACATATGCAATAACAAGTATAAGCATATCCTTGTATACAGCATTCTTTGCCAATATATCTATAAGACAGCCTGCCATTTTTCCTTCAAACCATGGTCCAAGCAAAAGTCCAAGATTGTATATAACACCTGACACGGTTATTATAAGCAGCACCTTCCACTCTTCTTTAAAATATGATAGTATTCTGTCGGCTTTAAATGTTTTATGCGCGGTCACATTTTTGTTATCTGAAGGATTTACTCCATTATTTCTTAATTTAAAATCCAATCTCATCTGGTGCCACAGAACATTTCCATGAGTGGATTTATCTGTTATCCCCTCATCAACGAATCCAAACTTGGAATAATATGGAACAAGGCTTTCTTTACATGTTAATACAAGCCCTTTCCGGTTCTGTTTTCCGGCATCTAAGATAGCCTTCTTAATCAGCTCTTTCGCATATCCACATCTGCGATATTCAGGAAGAGTATTTACACCAAAAATCATCTGCCATGCACCATTCTCATTATGCATTGATGCATTTTCATACA
>OGLF01001040.1_pt1 | contig 16376 bp, 12 predicted proteins | sample 1572701 | NCBI WGS metagenome assembly OGLF01 (sample SAMEA2581910, study PRJEB24529) | metagenome | biome: Human gut stool | place: China | collected 2011 | reverse complement strand
CGCCATTGGCGGGCGAATTCCACACTTGCGGGCTGAGAAGTGTAAATTCCAACGCACATGTCGTTGGAATTTACGATTGAAATTTATTTGCCGCCGTGCGCGGCGGCAAAGTCTGCGGCGCTGGCGCCTGTTTTCTGCCCGTAGGGCAGAAAATGCGGCGGGTGCGAGACGGAAGTTGGTGCGTGGATTTTTAGTGCGGAGGGCCTGTTCACTGCCGGAGGCAGCGAATGCGGCACGGGAGGGATTTTGCCTGTTTGCCGCCGGAGGCGGCAAATGCGGCGGGAAAAATTACCGTTAGTTGCCGTTCATTGCTTCTGTGGGGACAAAGTAGTTTTCTGAGGCGATGATCGTGCCGTCGTTCAGGGTGACCATCATGCGGTCCATGTCTTTGTCGATGTCGATGCTTTTCACGTCGAGCTGTGAAAAGTTGCCCGCGTAGAAAAAGGTGAGGATCGGATACTCGTTGTCCCCCCAGTTGATCTTGGCTTCGACGCCGTCTCTGCACGAGGGCTCGTAGCCGTCCATGGCAAAGGTCCCGACAAAGCTGGTGGAGGACCACGTCTTTTTGAGCGTGCCGGAAATGGTGATGGAGGAGGGCGCGTAAGTCGTACCGTTGTCCTCGTAGACCCTTGCGGGGACGGTCTTGTCGATGGTTTTTCGTGTCCCGCGGATGCCGAGCAGGACGATCGCGCAGAGGATGGCGAGCAGAAGAATGAGGGCCGTTTTTCTCTTTTTGCGGTTCATCGTGTGCATCTCCTTGTCCTGTTAAATTTTTGTGTGAAATTGTACCTCAAAAAAGCGTGCAAACCCACGCGAGGGCGGCGGAGAGGGGGATGTAGAGCAGAAAGTGCGTAAGATGCGCTTTTTTGTTGTACCCGAACAGCTGCGGGCCGACGATGCCCTTGACCTCGGGGTAAAAATACGGGAAAAAGTTCGAATGGCACAGCAGCACCCAGTCGAAAAAGAGAATGTCGTAGGCCTCCATGACATAGAGGATGACGAGATACCGCGTGAAAAACGCGCCGAAGGTGAAACCGTTCCGAACGCCGTCCCACGCGGCGAGGACTGCCGCACCAAGAAACAGCAGCATCGCCAAGATGCCGAGGTACCAGCCGAGGATATGCGCGCCGCGGAAGCGCTCGGCTTTTCTCTCAGGAACGGCGGCGAAGACCTCACGCGGCGCGGAGGAGAAGAATTTCTTCTCCTGAATGAGCCCGACGCCGGCGTACAGTAGGAGAAAATACGCCGCCATGACGAGAAACGATGCAAGCAGGGTGATCTTCATTTCTGTTGATGCCTCTTTTGCTGTCGGTTTTTGATGCCTTACAGCCGGTAGAGCGCGTGCCGCCGGTCGTGGAAAACGGGGACGCGGGCGCGGAGGGGCGCGATGGAGGAAAGGTCCAAGTCGGCGGTGACGATCTCCTCTTCCCCGCCGCCTTGGGCTAAGACCGCGCCCAGCGGGTCGAGGATGCGCGAAAAGCCGCCGTACAGCGTGCCGTCGCGCTCGCCGCAGGCGTTGCACGAGACGACAAAGAGCTGGTTTTCGATCGCGCGGGCGGCGGTGAGCGTTTCCCAGTGGTACTGCCGCGCGGCCGTCCACTGGGCGGGCAGGAAGACGACTTCCGCCCCGCGCAGCGCCAGCGTGCGCCACAGCTCGGGGAAGCGCACCTCGTAGCAAATGAGAAGGCCGCAGCGCACGCTATCCAGCGTGAAGGTGACGAGGTGATCGCCGGGGGTGTAGACCTCGTGCTCGCCCATCGGCGTGAAGGGATGGGTCTTGTCGTATTCGGCAATGCACGCGCCCGCGCGGTCAAAGACGCAGGCGGTGTTGTAGATCTTGCTGCCGCGTCTGTTCGACACGCTCCCCGCCACGATGTTGACATTCAGCTCGCGCGCGAGCGGGGAAAAACGAGCGCGCACGGCTTTCGCGTTTTCATCGCACGCCGCGGCAAGGTCGCCCGCGGGCATGAAGCCTGTGTTCCACGTCTCGGGCAGGACGACAACGTCGGGGCCGTTTTCCCCGACAGCGCGGCGCACGAGCGCCTCCGCGCGGTCAAAGTTCGCTTTGCTCTCCAGCGAGCGCATATTCATCTGGATCACGCTGACCTTCATGGTGGTGTCCTCCAAAATCGTTTTGATACGGTTATTATACGAAAAGAAAGCCTGCATTGCAATGCACAACAAAAAGAGGACGGCAAATGCCGTCCTCTCGTTTGTAAAAGCGTCGCAGACTTTGCTGCCCGCAAAATAAGCGTCGCAGACTTTGCGCCGCGCACGGCGCAAATAAATTGAAATCGTTTTTTGGAACGACATGTGCGTGCCAAAAAACACTTTGCACGGAGCGAACGTGCGCGCCTTTGGCGCGTGCGCTGAGCGCAGTGAAATTCTGCTCAAAAAACTGACTTTGTCAGTTTTTTGAAGTGCGCAGCGCTCTGATTGCATTGAGAACCGCTAAGACCATCACGCCGACGTCGGCGAAGATGCCCATCCACATGTTCGCGATACCGATGGCGACGAGCAGCAGGCACGTCAGCTTCACGCCGAGCGAGAAAACGATGTTCTCGTACACGATGCGGATGCACTTGCGCGAGATCTGGATGCCCTTGGCGATCTTCATCGGATCGTCGTCCATCAGCACGACGTCCGCTGCCTCAATGGCGGCGTCGGAGCCCATCGCGCCCATCGCGATGCCGATATCCGCGCGGGAGAGCACGGGCGCGTCGTTGATGCCGTCGCCGACGAAGGCGAGGCAGTCATCCTTGCCCTTTTCACCCAGCAGGCGCTCGAGGCGCGCGACCTTGTCGCCCGGGAGCAGCTCTGCGTGGACCTCGTCGACGCCGAGCTCCTGCGCCACGTGATCGGCGACCTTCTGAATGTCGCCCGTGAGCATGACGGTCTTCTGCACGCCCGCGCGCTTGAGGGCCGCGATGGCATCGCGCGCGTCGCTCTTTACCACGTCGGAGATCACGATATGGCCGGCGTACTCGCCGTCGACCGCCATGTGGACGATCGTGCCGACGCTGCGGCACTCCTGCCACTTGACGCCGAGCTCATCCATGAGCTTGCCGTTGCCCGCGGCCACACTGTGGCCGTCCACGGTCGCGACCACGCCGCGGCCGCCGCGCTCTTCGATGTCCGTCACGCGGGAGCGGTCGAGCTCCACGCCGCAGGCCTTCTGTAAGCTCCTGCTGATGGGGTGCGAGGATGCGCACTCGGCGAGCGCCGCGTATTCAAGCAGCTTGCGGTCCTCCATCGGGCTGTGGTGCACGCCCGTGACCTCGAACACGCCCTGCGTGAGCGTGCCGGTCTTGTCGAAGACGACGATCTTGGTCTTGGACAGCGCCTCCAAGTAGTTCGAGCCCTTGATGAGAATGCCCTCGTGTCCTGCGCCGCCGAGGCCCGCGAAGAAGCTGAGCGGGATGCTGATGACCAGCGCGCAGGGACACGAAATGACAAGGAACGTGAGCGCGCGGTAGACCCACACGCCCCACGAGGCGGCATTGCCCATCAAAAGATTGATGACCGGCGGAAGAATGGCCAGCGCCAGCGCGCTGTAGCACACGGCGGGGGTGTAGACGCGGGCAAAGCGGGAGATGAACGCCTCGGAGCGGGATTTGTGCGAGCTGGAGTTTTCCATCAGCTCCAAAATCTTGGACACCGTAGACTCGCCGAAGGCCTTCGTGGTCCTGACCTTCAGAACACCCGTCATGTTGATGCAGCCGCTGATGACCTCGTCGCCGGTCATCACGTCGCGCGGGAGGCTCTCGCCCGTCAGCGCCGCGGTGTTGAGCGTGGACGCGCCCTCGACGATCTCGCCGTCGATAGGAATTTTCTCGCCCGGCTGGACGGTGATGACCGTGCCGACGGCGACGTCATCGGGGTCGACCTGTTCGAGCTTGCCGTCGCGCTCGATGTTGGCGTAGTCGGGGCGGATGTCCATCAGCGCCGTGATGTTGCGGCGGGACTTGCCGACCGCGTAGCTCTGGAACAGCTCGCCGATTTGGTAGAAGAGCATAACGGCCACGGCCTCGTCATAGTCGCCGCTCTTTTCGTAGATGGCGAGCGCGATGGCGCCGATCGTGGCGACCGCCATCAGGAAGTTTTCGTCGAACACCTGATGGTTGCGAATGCCCTTCCATGCCTTGCGCAGAATGTCGTAGCCGATGGTGACATAGGCGGCGAAGTAGAGCGCGGTGGAGACGAGCATCGGCATGGGAATGAATTTCGCGGCGAGGAACAGCACCGCCGCGATCAGGATGCGGTAAAGCATCTTTTTTTGCTTTTTCGTCATAAAGATGACCTCCTTGAAGGGGAGAATTTGAATTTTGCCTAAGAAAGCGCCCCGGTGCGTTCGTCCGGGGCGTGAGAGGGAGAAAATCTCTTACAGATAGATCTCGCAGTCGTCCTCGACCTTCTTGCAGTTCTTCAGGACAGCCTTCATCACGGCCTTGGGGTCCTGACCCTCGGCGAACTCGACGGTCATCTTCTGGGTCATGAAGTTCACGACGGCGTCGGCAACGCCCTCGGTCTTCTTGGTGGCTTCTTCCATGAGGTTGGCGCAGTTGGCGCAGTCGACTTCGATCTGATAGGTCTTTTTCATGGTATGTTTCTCCTTTTCGGCACGAAATATTTAACGATTAAGTGCTTGTTTAATCCTGATGACCGTACTATAATGTCCGCAAAGGCAAAAGTCAAGGGCTGCACGCATGTCTCTTCCGTTCGGGCGAAACAAACTTCCAAACGGGATACGGACGCGCCCGCAGGCCCCAAAAAGAAAGGCGGAACAACGATGAGCGAAGTGCATTTACCCCACCAGCACAGCGACGAGGGCACGATGCGGGAGCTGCAGGAATCGGTGGAGACGATCGGCAGCTTCCAGACCGTGGCGGACGTGTTCAAGCAGCTCTCCGACAGCAGCCGCGTGCGCATTTTCTGGCTGCTGTGCCACTGCGAGGAGTGCGTCATCGACCTCTCCGCGATGGTCGGCATGAGCTCGCCCGCGGTGTCGCACCATTTGAGGCAGCTGCGTGAGAGCGGACTTCTCGTCTCGCGCCGCGTGGGGAAGGAGGTCTACTACCGCGCTGCGGAAAACGAGCAGGCGCAGCTGCTGCACCGCATGATCGAGCGCACGATGGAGATTTCCTGTCCCGAGGAGGAGAGCAAGGCCGCCACCGGCGCGCCGCACCTGCCCCCGCTCGACGCCGAGGTGTACGAGGGCGGCGGCACGAGTGAGCAGATCGAGACCATCCGCGCCGTGCACGACTATCTGACGCAGCACCTTTCAAGCCGCGTGACGATCGACGAGCTGTCGCGCATGTTTTTGATGAACCCCTCGACGATGAAGGCGCTCTTCAAGTCCGTCTACGGCAGTTCGCTCGCCTCGCACATCCGCGAGCACCGCATGCAGCACGCGGCAAAGCTGCTACTCGAGGGCGACGAGAACGTCGCGCAGGTCGCGCGCGCCGTCGGCTACGAGAGCCAGAGCAAGTTTTCCACCGAATTCCACAAGGCCTTCGGCGTCCTGCCGACGGAGTACCGGAGATCGCAGAAAAAGTAGTTAGATAAGCGCGAACGTCCCCGCTTCCCACGGTGTTTCGCGGAAGCCGACGCGCCAGTCGACGTGGTCGACCGCCGCAAAGTGCAGCGACGAGCACGCGGTGTGGAGCTTCCCCTGCGCCGCTTCGCCCACGACGATGGCGACCGGCCCGTCCGCGCCGCCGATGATACCGACGCAGAAGTCGTTCTGTGCCTCGGGCGCAAAGGAAGCGGTCTCGCGTCTGACCTGGCGCGGGCGGTCGCCCTCGGCGCAGTCCTCGACGAAGATCGAGTGTTCCGGCGGCTCGGGCGTGAGCGTAAAGCTGATGGCCGTGAAGTGCGTCGGATAGTCGAACCGCGGGTCGAGATTCATGCGCTCGCACGGCAATTCCTGCGGCTCGACCTCCTGCACCGTGAGAAGATACTTCGTGCCGCGGTAGGAGAAGGCGAACGTGTCGCCCGCCCTGTCCGCGCGAAAGCGCGCCCCGGGGACGCGCACCTCGTCCGCCGTCATCGTGACGGCGAGTGATTTGAGCTTCGGCGCGCGCTTCGTGACGAACGGGAACGCCGCGCGGCGGATGCTCCAGCCATACGCGCGGTCAAGGCCGTAGTGCGCCATGGCGGGCTCTGCGTCGGCGCAGAAGCCGGGCTGCTCCGGCAGGAAAATGACGCCGCAGCCGTGGCTCGTGCGGAGCTTCGCACCGTTCAAGGTGAGGCTGGGGGTAAAACCGAGGCTGAGCGGGTGCTCGCGCTCCATCTGTTCGCGTTCGTCGCGCGTGAAGTCGATGGACTCGTCGCTTTCGGGATCGATCCCCCACTTTTCCATAAAGCCGCGCAGCGCGGAAGCCTCCGTGCGCATACAAAAATCAACGACAATGCCCTTGGCACAGAGATAGACCGACGGCACGAACCAGTCGCGCCCCGCCCACGAAAACCACGTTTGTACGCTCATCTCCCTGCCCGCGCGCTCGCGCCCGTGGTGGCCCCAAAAGCTGCCGTCAAAGTAGACCTTCCAGTCCGTTTTCTGTTCGGGCGCGTCGCCGTTCATTTCGGGATCATAAAAGTCCTCGGTGAATTTGAGCTTGCTGAGATCGAACTCCGCTTGCAGCTCGCGCAGGTATTGCCACGGCCGCTCCATCGGCGTGAGAGAAAAGACTGTGGAAATCTGCGAGAGCACCGCCTTCTGCTCGTCCGTCGGCGGATTCTCGGCAAGGAAGGCATCGAATTGCGCCTCGTCCCACTCCCACGCCTGCTCGAGCGCCGCGCTGTCGCCGGTCGCGAGCAGCAGGCGCAGAAAATCGCTGAAATCGCGCGCGATGACGTGCACGCAGTCCTTGCCGCCGTTCATCGGGCTCACGGCGAAGACCGTTTCGCCAAAACCGCGGACAAAGCAGAAGTGGATGCCGTCCACGCCTGCCCAGCCGAAGATAGAAGCGCCCTTGGGCGTGCAGAAATAGGGATCGTTGTCCTCCCGCCGCATCACGCTGAGAGACGATAAGTCAAGATGCTTGCGCAGAAATTTTTGATAAAACGCCGCCATGGAAAGCCCTCCTTTGGAGTTCAGGTTTTCCATAGCATACCACACGGGTGCGGAAAAGTCACCGGAATTGTGAAAGCTGTGGATTTTTCGCGCCGGAAGCCGCGCTGCGGCCTTGCCACGCTCTCGCGAACATGATATACTATATTGCTAAACTATCGAGATTCGGGAGGAAACATCCCTTGGAACGCAAAGAAGTCATCGTCAGCGAGCAGGAGCTCGCGCGTCAGAAGGAATTTACGCGCAAGATGCGCGAGATGAACGACCGCCGCACCCGCACGCCGCTCGCGCTGGTCGACACGTTCGGCTGCCAGCAGAACGTGGCAGACGGCGAGGTGCTCATGGGCATGCTGCGCGAGATGGGCTACGAGCTCACGCGCGACGAGAATCAGGCCGACGTCATCCTGCTCAACACCTGCGCCATCCGCGAGCACGCGGAAAAGCGCGTTTACGGCCACTTGGGCCGCCTCAGCCACACGAAGGCCGCAAAGCCCGATCAGATCATCTGCCTCTGCGGCTGCATGGCGCAGCAGAAGGTCGTGGCCGACAAGGTAAAAAATTCCTACCATCACGTCGACCTTGTGCTTGGCCCCCAGGCCGAATGGCGGCTCCCCGAGCTGCTGCACGAGGTGTACACGAAGAACAAGCGCGTTTTCTCCATCGAGAACGAGCATGGCCGCATCGCCGAGGACCTTCCCATCGTGCGCGAGGGCGGCGTGCGCGCGTGGGTGAGCATCATGTACGGGTGCAACAACTTCTGCTCGTACTGCATCGTGCCCTACGTCCGCGGCCGCGAGCGCAGCCGCGAGCCGGAGAAGATCATCGAGGAGTGCCGCGGCCTCATCGCCGAGGGCTACAAGGAGATCACCCTCCTCGGCCAGAACGTGAACAGCTACGGAAAAGATTTGGACACGGAGTACGACTTTGCAGACCTTCTCGCCGCCATCAACGCCATTCCCGGCGACTATTGGCTCCGCTTTATGTCGAGCCAGCCGAAGGACGCGACCAACAAACTTTTCGACACGATGGCACGCTGCGAGCACGTTGCAAAGCAGCTCCACCTCCCCGTCCAGTCCGGGTGCGACCGCGTTCTGAAGGCGATGAACCGCCCCTACACGCGCGCAAAGTACGAGGAAATGATCGCCTACGCGCGAAGCGTCATGCCAGGCATGGTGCTCACGAGCGACGTCATCATCGGCTTCCCGGGAGAGACCGAGGACGAAGCGATGCAGACTGTCGATCTTGTAGAAAAGACGCAGTTCGACGCGCTCTTCACCTTTATTTTCTCCCCGCGTCCCGGCACGCCGGCGGCGAAGATGGACGACCCCGTTTCCCGCGAGGAAAAGCAGGTCTGGTTTGAAAAGCTCGTCGACGCGCAGAACGCCATCAGCGCGAAAAAGCACGCGGCCTACATCGGCAGGACGGTGAAAGTCCTTGTCGACGGCGAGAGCGACGACGAGGCCTTCCCCCTCGCCGCGCGCACGGAGGGCAACCGCCTCGTGCGCATGAAGGGCGACAAGGCCCTGATCGGCACATTTGCCAATGCGAAGATCACCGACAGCAACACCTGGGCGCTCTACGGCGAAGCGGTAGAGGAATAAAGAAAAGGGGGCTTTTTGATGAAAGTCGTCATTTTGATGGAAAACAGCACGTGCAGAGACACCGTCGCCTGCGCGCACGGCCTGTCGATGTATATTGAGACCGACAAGCACAAAATTCTTTTCGACATGGGACCCGACGCGCAGTTTATCGACAATGCCAAGGCGCTCGGCGTCGATTTGACGCAGGTCGACATCGCCTTTTTGTCCCACGCGCACAACGACCACTGCGGCGGCCTCGAAGCGTTCTTGAAGCTGAACGACCGCGCCAAGGTCTATATGCAGAAGGCCGTCTGGGGTCAGTACTACGTCGTCACGCCCAGCAAGTGCGCCTACATCGGCATGGACGCGGTGCTCAAGAATTACGAGGACCGCTTCGTTCTCTGCGATGGCGTGCAGAAGCTTGACGAAGAACTGACGGTTTTCTCCGCCGTTCCGGGCCGCGAGCTGTGGAGCGGCGCGAACGACACGCTGCGCGAGAAGATCGGTGAGGACTATCCGCGCGACACGTTCCGCCACGAGCAGGATCTATTGGTCACGGAAAACGGCAAGACCGCGCTGTTCGCGGGCTGCGCGCACTGCGGCATCGTGAATATCCTGAAAAGCGCCGAGGACGTGCTCGGCAGAGCGCCCGACGCGGTGTTTGCGGGCTTCCACCTCTATAACCCCTCGCTCGGCCAGAGCGAGCCGGACGAGCTGGTCGACGCCGTGGGCGAAAAGCTGCGCGGCGACAAGGTCGCGCACTACTTCACGGGCCACTGCACGGGCAAGGAAGCCTATGAAAGATTGAAACGTAAGCTCGGCGACCGCCTCGGCGAAATGCCCGCGGGCTCCGACTTTACCGTGTAAATTTTAGATTTTAGAGAGAAAGAAAGCGAGGACGAATCATGGCCGAGATCACGCCGATGATGAAGCAGTATTTGGAGATCAAGGAACAGAATAAGGATTCGATCCTCTTTTTCCGCTTGGGCGACTTCTACGAGATGTTCAACGAGGATGCTCAGCTCGCCTCGCGCGAGCTCGATTTGACGCTGACGACCCGCGACCGCGGCAAGGCGGCGGAGGATCAGACGCCGATGTGCGGCATTCCCTATCATTCGAGCGACGCCTACATCGCGCGCCTGATCGCCAAGGGCTACAAGGTCGCCATCTGCGAGCAGACCGAGGACCCTGCGCTCGCCAAGGGCCTTGTCAAGCGCGATATCATCCGCGTCATCACGCCCGGCACGGTCATCGACAGCGCATGCCTCGACGACCGGCGCGGCAACTTCCTCTGTGGCATCTTTTTGGACGGGCAGAACGCCGGCGCGGCCTTCTGCGACATGACGACCGGCCACACGCACGTGACCGCCTTTTCGGGCGACGACCGCGCAGAGCACCTGTATAACGAGTTATCCCGTTTCTCCCCCGCCGAGGCGGTGCTGAGCGCGGGTGCTTACGACAACGGTGAGCTGGTCGAATACCTTCGCGATAAGCTGTCCTGCGCGGTCGAGCGCGGCGAGAACCGCTTTGAGCTCAAAGCGTGCGAAAAAGCCATCCGCGCGCAGTTTGGCGAGGAGCGCTTTGCAAGCCTTCCGCGCAACAACCCGGCCGCGTCGCTCGCGCTGGGCGCGCTGCTCTCGTATCTGCACGAGACGCAGAAGACCGATCTTTCCTACATCAAGGATTTAGAATACTACGAGCAGGGCCGCTTCATGGAGCTTGACCTCTCCGCGCGGCGCAATCTGGAGCTGACCGAGACCATCCGCGCCAAGGGAAAGCGCGGCAGCCTCCTCTGGGTGCTCGACAAGACGAAGACCGCCATGGGCGCGCGCAATCTGCGCGCGTGGCTGACGCGCCCGCTGCGCGATGTTGCGGCCATCGAGCGCCGCCTCGGCGCGGTCGAGGCGCTGACGAAGAACACCGTCGCGCGCGAAGAGCTGATTCTATCGCTCTCCGGCATCAGCGACATGGAGCGCCTCATCGGCCGCATCGCCTACGGCACGGCGGGCGGGCGCGACTTTGCGTCGCTACGCAACTCCATCGAGCGCATCACGGAGGTCAAAGCCCAGCTTACGGCGTTCACGACGGGCAGGCTGCATGAGTTAGACAACGAGCTCGACACGCTCACCGACGTGGCGCAGAGCATCCGCGACACGCTCGTCGACGAGCCGCCGTTTTCCGTGCGCGAGGGCGGCTTCATCCGCAAGGGCTACAATGCCGAAGTCGACCGCCTGCACGACATTCTCTCCGGCGGCAAGGGGCTGCTCGCCTCCATTGAAACGAAGGAAAAGGAACGCACCGGCATCCGCACGCTGAAGATCGGCTACAACAAGGTCTTCGGCTACTATATCGAGGTCTCGAATTCGTTCAAGGACCTCGTCCCCGACACGTACATCCGCAAGCAGACGCTCGTGAACGGCGAGCGCTACATCACCGAGGAACTCAAAAACCTTGAGCAGGAGATTTTGACCGCGGGAGATCGCGACAAGGCGCTCGAATTTGAAATTTTCACCGCCCTGCGCGAATCCGTCACCGCCGAGAGCGTGCGCATCCAGCGCGCGGCGGGGCTCATCGCCGAGCTCGACACGCTCTGCTCGCTCGCGTCCGTCGCGGTGAACAACAACTATTGCCGTCCGAGCGTGGACGACAGCGGCGTCATCGAAATTCACGACGGCCGCCACCCCGTCGTCGAGCGCGTGCTCAAGGACGCGCTCTTCGTCCCGAACGACACCTATATGGGCGAGCGCGAGGACCGCGCCGCCATCATCACCGGCCCCAACATGGCCGGTAAGTCGACCTACATGCGCCAGGTCGCGCTCATCACGCTCATGGCGCAGATCGGTTCGTTCGTGCCCGCCAAGAGCGCGCGCATCGGCGTGGTCGACCGCATCTTCACGCGCATCGGCGCGAGCGACGACCTCGCCGGCGGCCAGTCGACCTTCATGGTCGAAATGACCGAGGTGAGCGAGATTTTGCATCAGGCGACGCCACGCTCGTTGCTGATTCTCGACGAGATCGGCCGCGGCACGTCGACGTTCGACGGCATGAGCATCGCGCGCGCGGTGCTCGAATTCTGCGCTGACCCGAAAAAGCTCGGTGCAAAGACGCTGTTCGCCACGCACTACCACGAGCTCACGGAGCTTGAGGGCATTCTTCCCGGCGTGAAGAATTACAGCATTTCCATTAAAAAGCGCGGCGACGAGCTCATCTTCCTGCGCAAGATCGTCCCCGGCGGGGCAGACCGCAGCTACGGCATCGAGGTCGCAAAGCTAGCGGGCCTGCCCAACGAGGTCGTCAAGCGCGCGAACGTCATCTTAAAAGAGCTCGAGCAGGGCGGCGCGTATCAGGCAAAGCCCCGCGAGGAGACCGAGCAGGTCAGCCTCGACGCGATCGGCGAGGCTGAGGTGCTCGCGGCCATCCGCCGCGCCCAGCCGGACACGATGTCCCCCATCGAGGCGATGCAGCTCCTCTACGAGCTCAAGCAGAAGCTTTCGTAATTTCCCCGGAAAAGAGGTCTCCCCATGGCAAAAAAGAAAACCGCCTCCGGCGGCATGAACCGCACCGAGCGCGTCGCCGGAACGATCTTCTTCCTCGTCTATCTTCTGGTGATGCCGCTTTTGGCAACAAGAATATTCGACCTTCTGGAGGTCGTGCTCGACACCACCATCAACGATTCCCTGCGCAATGTGCTCTATTACTACACGCTCTTCGCCGTCACGGTGCTGCTCTTTCATTCCTACCTTGCGCACACGTCCTCGCGCTTTCTCGACAACCTGAACCGCGCGCTTTCAACGATGCTGCTGGGTCTTCTCGTCTTCTACGGCGCGAACGAGCTCATATTTCGCGTGTGCAATGTGCTCTTTAACAGCCGCACGAACTTAAACGACATGACCATCGCCGCGCAGGTGGCCTCCGCCCCGCGCATGACGGCGCTGATCGTCGTGCTGCTCGCGCCGTTTGTGGAAGAAGTGCTCTTCCGCGGCCTCGTGTTCGGGTGTCTCAAAGAAAAGAGCAGAATATTCGCCTATATCCTCTCCTGCGCGCTGTTTGCGTTTTTACACGTGTGGACGGCGGCGGTGTCCAACTGGGACTTAGGCTATCTCATTTTGATGCTGCAATACCTTGTGCCCGGCCTTGTGTTTGCCTGGGCGTATGAGCATTCGGGCACGCTGTGGACGTCGATCCTGCTCCACATGCTCGTCAATGCCCTTTCCCTTTTCACCATCGCTTCCTAAAAGGAGGAAATCAATGCCCCATATTCAGCAATTATCGCCGCATGTCGCCGACCTCATCGCCGCGGGCGAGGTGGTCGAGCGCCCCGCGAGCGTTGTCAAGGAGCTGCTGGAAAACGCCATTGACGCCGGCGCGCAGAGCGTGACGGTGGAGATGAAAAACGGCGGCATGACCTATCTTCGCGTCAGCGACGACGGCTGCGGCATCGCGCCAAGCGAGCTGCCGACGGCCTTCCTGCGCCACGCGACGAGCAAGCTGCGCACGGCGGAGGATTTGGCCGCCATTGGCACGCTGGGCTTCCGCGGCGAGGCGCTCGCGGCGATCTCGAGTGTGTCGCGGCTCGACATTTTCTCGCGCGAGCGCGGCGCGCTCAGCGGCGCGAAGCTTCACTTAGAGGGCGGCGTCCCCGGCGCGGTCGAGGACGCGGGCTGCCCCGAAGGCACGAGCATCATCGTGCGCGACCTCTTCTACAACACGCCCGCGCGCTTAAAGTTTATGAAGCGCGACAGTGCGGAGGCCACGGCCATCGCGGGCCTTGTCGGCCACCTTGCGCTCTCGCATCCGGAGGTGTCGTTCAAGCTCATCAAGGACGGCACGCAGACGCTTTTGACCCCCGGCGACGGCGCGCTGCGCTCCGCCATTTACGCCTCTCTCGGGCGTGAGTTCACGCTCTCGCTCCTTGAGGTCAAGGGCGCGGACGGCGACATGGGCGTCACGGGCTTTGTGACCTCGCCCATCGCCTCGCGCGGCACGCGCGGCATGCAGACGTTTTTCGTCAACGGGCGGCTCGTCAAATCCCAGCTTCTTACCGCCGCGCTCGAAGAAGCGTACTCCAACCGCATGATGAAGGGCAAGTTCCCCGGCTGCGTGCTGCTCGTCGAGCTGCCGCGCGACATGGTGGATGTGAACGTCCACCCTGCCAAGACCATCGTGAAGTTCGTGGGCGAAAAGCGCGTGTTTGATCTCGTTTACCACGCGGTCATGGCCGCGCTCGACAAGCGCGAGGAGGCCGAGCGCCCCCAGCCGAAGCCCACGTCTCAAGTACAGAATCCGCGCGGCGATTTCTTCGCCAACATGACCTCGCAGCAGTACCGCGAGAGCCGGAAGACGGCGGAAAAGCCCGCCTATACACCTGCCGGTGCGCGTCCCGTGTCCGCGCCGCAGAGCGCGCCGGTGAAGCCCTCGCCCGCCCCGCAGTGGCAGACGAGAGTGCCCGCCATCGACACGCAGAGCGGCGGCAAGGCGGCGCTTTCCGACTATGTGCGCCGCGAAACGCCGGTTTCCGCGCCGGTACTGTCAGCACAGCAGTCACAGCCTGTGGAAAAGTCTGTCCATTCTGTGGAAAACCATGACGACGAGGTCGTCACGCTGCCGATGCCCGAGGAAAACGCCCGCCCCGTCGTGACCGGCCCAATCATCGGACCGGCGGCGGAGACTGCGGCAGAGCCCGAGCCGGAAGCGCCCACCGTCCCCGTGTTTGCCCCCGCGAAGGAGGAAGAGCCCGAGATCGAGCAGACGACGTTCGTTCCCCCGTCTGCCGCGCCGTGGCGCATCGCGGGCGAGGTGCTCGACACCTACATCGTCTGCGAGGACGAGGATAAAAACGTCTGGCTCATCGACAAGCACGCCGCGCACGAGCGCGTGAATTTCGACCGCATGAAGGCCAACCAGGAGCCACTGATGTGTCAGGCCTTGCTCGCTCCCCTCGTGGCGGAGTTCGCCGCCGAGGAGTACAGCGCGCTTGCGGCGAATTTGGACCTTTTGCGCGAATTCGGCTTTGAGTGCGAGGAGTTCGGCGGCGGGAGCCTGATCCTGCGCGCCATCCCCGCCGATATCGACAGCGGCGACGCCATCCCCGCGCTCGAAGAGCTTGCCGACAAGCTCGTCACCGCCCACACCGCCGACCCCGCCGCCGCGCGCGACGCGCTGCTGCACACGATGGCCTGCAAGGCGGCCATCAAGGGTGGATGGAAGAGCGATTTAAGCGAGCTGCGCGTGCTCGTCGACAAGGTGCAGAGCGGCGAGGTGCAGTTCTGCCCGCACGGACGGCCCGTGAAAGCCAAGCTCACGAAGTACGAGCTCGAAAAAATGTTCAAGCGCGCGTGAGCGCAGGAGGGAGAAAATGAAACTCGTATGCGTCGTCGGCCCGACGGGCTGCGGCAAAACGTGGCTCGGCGTCGAGCTTGCGAAAATGCTCGGCGGCGAGGTCGTCTCCTGCGACTCGATGCAGATCTACCGCGGCATGGTCATCGGCACCGCCGCGCCGACGGCGGAGGAGATGCAGGGCGTCCCGCACCACATGGTCGGCGTCGCCGACCCGCGGGAAAACTACTCCGTCGCCCGCTACGCGGACGACGCGGCGAAGTGCGTCGACGATATTCTCTCGCGCGGGAAGCAGCCCGTCATCGTCGGCGGCACGGGGCTGTACTTAAATGCCCTGCTCGCCGGTCACGGCTTTGCCGGCGGCGACAAGGACGGCAGATACCGCGCGGAGTTGGAATCCCGCTGGGACAAGGAGGGCGGCGAGGCGATGTTCGTCGAGCTCCGACGCATCGACCCCGAGACCGCCGGAAATCTCCATTTGAACGACAAAAAGCGCATCCTCCGCGCGCTCGAGGTCTACTACGAGACCGGCAAGACCATGGCACAGCACAACGCGGAGACGAAACTCATCCCCCCGCGCTACGATTCCGTGCGCATCGGCCTTGCCTATGAGGATCGGGACGACATGAAGCGCGCCATCGACCTCCGCGTCGACAAAATGGTCGAGGCGGGGCTTTTCGACGAGGTCAGAGCGCTGCTCGATTCCGGACTTCCCCGCGACGTGACGGCCATGCAGGCCATCGGGTATAAAGAGGCGCTTGCCTACTTGGACGGCGAGGCCGCGCGCGAGGAGGCCATCGACGAGATCAAGCTCGATACGCTCTCGCTCGCCGATCTCAAGGCGGCGGAGACCTTTACCTACGATATTCCGCTTCCTGACGGCGTGGACAATCTCAGCGGCGTGACGAGCGTGACGCTGACCATCCTGTTCGACGACATCGACTCCCTGACGGTGGACGCCACGCAGTTCGGCTACGAGAACCTGACGACCGAGCGTGATGTGACGGTCGTGACCTCGACGCTGAGCGTGACGCTGCGCGGCACGAGCACGGCGCTCGCGCAGGTGAATGAAGAAAACCTCCGCGTGGTGGCGGACCTGACGAACGTTTCCGACGCGGACGGCGTCTATACCGTCCCTGCAACGGTTTATGTGGACGGGCTGGACGTCGGCGCCGTCGGCAGCTATCAGGTGACCGTGCGTTTGAGCGGCGGAGCGGAAAACAGTACAGAGCATAACTGAAGGAGAACCTATGACCCAGATAGCAACGGTTGAAAAAATATTGCGCGGAGGCAGGGCGGAGATCTCCGTTCCCCGCAAGTCCGCCTGCGGACACGACTGCGAGAGCTGCTCGGGCTGCGGGATGCAGGGCTCGTCCACCCATGCGGTG
>OGLF01001032.1_pt1 | contig 16504 bp, 12 predicted proteins | sample 1572701 | NCBI WGS metagenome assembly OGLF01 (sample SAMEA2581910, study PRJEB24529) | metagenome | biome: Human gut stool | place: China | collected 2011 | reverse complement strand
TCTTTCCCTACACGACGCTCTTCCGATCTCAAAGGGAGAAAGCGCTTGTATGGCTTGTCTGACGGCGGGTGTGGACTGTGTGACGACAGGCTGTAAGTCATTGTGGCCAAAGCCAAAGTGAAAAGCCTTGTCCTGATAAAGGCAGGAAAGACCGCTAATTTTCGGTGATAGCGGCGGTGTTGTCAAGTCAAAATCCCGAAACGCGCGATCTGTGGCAGAGAATGCGCCGGGGTACACGATCAGGAAATCGTGCGCCGGAACGGGGATTGGCGTGATCCGTTCTCCGATTCCTTCCACGAAGGCATTTTCACCCTGAATAAAAAACGGAACATCGGCCCCAAGCTCAGTGCCCCAGGTGGCGAGATCCTCACGGGAGACACCGAGATTCCAGAGCCGGTTGAGGCCGATCAGCGTGGTGGCCGCGTCGGAAGATCCGCCGCCGAGGCCGGCGCCGGATGGAATACGCTTCGTGACGCTGATTTCCGCGCCTTTCCGGCACCCGGTCTTTTCCTGCAGGAGCCTTGCGGCCCGCAGACAGAGATCGGAGGGGTTATCCGCCATGTCTCCCGTGCGGACCAGACCGCCTTCGGCCCGCTCTGTGAGGCTTACGGAGTCCGCGAGCGAGATCAGCAGAAAGACGGATTCGAGCAGGTGATAACCATCCTCCCGGATGCCGACGATATGGAGAAAGAGATTGATTTTCGCCGGGGCCTGTTCCTGTATCTTCATCGAATCCTCCTGGCTTCCAGATAGTAGCGCTTATCCCGCGCCTCTCCCATGGAGAAGGTCTTGCGGGGCAGCACGCCGTCGGCCATGACGGTCTTGAAGAGCTGCTCCTTGCCCATCGCGGGAAGCAGGAAGCCCATGTTGCCCTCCTTGGAGCCGAGCTCGCGGGTGACCTCATCGCCGTGGATGTAGTCGACCTCGCCGCCGAACTGCTTGAGGTACTCGTCGATGAAAGCCTGCAGCGTGCCGACGGCCAGCTGGACCTTCGGGTCGGGGACAGTGACGAAATCGTCGTGGCCGTTCCAGCAGACCTCGATGACGTGGCCCTCGCCCTTGCCCTCGTGGGCGTTGGGGTAGAACTTCTTGAACTCTTCCATGAACTTCTCATGGTCGACGCCGAAGAGCACGCGGTGGATGGGCTCGAACTGGAGCGCATCGTCGTGGTTGTTCACGACCTCGACAAGTGCGTAGCGGGAGGGCAGCGCGAGGTATTCCTCGGGAGTTTTGCCCTTCTTCTGCTCTTCATAGCAGGCCTTGGCGGTGGCGAGGGAGTGGTTGCCGTCGCCGACGGCGAACAGCAGGGGCGCGACGCCGGAGACGCCGTACTTGCTCTTCATTGCCTCGTCGGTCGTGAGGCCGGTCAGCGCGTCGGCGACTGCGTCGATCTGCGCAGCGGAGAGCTTGTAGCCCTTGATATGGCCGCCGTTTTCCATCAGGTCGAAGTCATAGACGCTCTCCATCTTGTCGGCCGCGGCGGTCAGGGGCTCGATGACGGTCTTCTCGGGGTCGTCAATGAGCAGCATGACGTGGGGCAGCTCGATGGGGGCGTTGCGGCGCACGCGGGCGCGCGGGGGGATACGGTCGAGCACGGTGCCCTCAGTCGCGCGGATCAGCGCGCCGGAGCCGGGGGTGAAGTCGTACTGGTCGAGGTCGACCATACCAATGAGGCCGTGACGGATCTTACCATCGCTCTGGCCGCGCTCGATGTAGATGAGGGAGTCCTTGAGCGTCTCGAAGATGCCCTCTTCGAGGTACTTGCTCATCGAGGCGTTGATGTCGGCGATGAACTCGTCGACGTTGGGGGCCTTCAGGTTGGCCTCGGGCAGGATGAGGCGCAGGGTGGAAGGCGCGTCGCCGACGGTCTTCTCCACGCGCTCCCAGTACTCGGGCTCAGAGGTGAACTGGTCGCATGCGACGACCGCCCACTTGCTCATATCGACATCCTTCTTGGGCAGCAGAATGTCGGAAGGATAAAAGCCAAGCTTGGAAAACTTTTCGTTCATGGTGATTCCTCCGTTATTTGTTTGATAAGCGGAACGCGGGGCGCTCCGCTGGTGCGATTGTAAAACAAATTATACAATAGCCCACGCGGAAAAAGCAATGGAGAAAGTGAAAAAATGTCCAAAAGCGCTTTATGGAAATGCCATGATAGAGCGCTTCGCGGCCCGCTTGCTTGACGAACGCCCCGCGGCATGATATTCTAACAAACTATGCGGAAAAATACGAAAGATTCAGGTGATGATTTTGGATAAGCGCGCAGATCTGGGACACGGGGACGTCAAAAAGCTGCTCTTTTCGCTCTCCGTGCCGACGATCACCTCGCAGATCGTCAACATGCTCTACAATCTGGTCGACCGCGTGTTCATCGGCCACATGCAGCCCGCCGAGACCGTCGGAAAACTCGCGCTCACAGGCGTTGGCGTATGCCTGCCAATCATCATGGTCATCTCGGCGTTCGCGTCGCTCATGGCCATCGGCGGCGCGCCGCGCGCCTCAATCGCCGAGGGCGCAGGCGAGAGCGAAAAATCCGAGCGCATCATGGGAAACTGTCTGACGATGCTCCTCATCACGGCGCTGGTGCTGACGGTGCTGTTCGAGTCCTTTGCCGAGCCGCTTTTACTGATGTTCGGCGCGAGCGAGAACACCGTCGGTTACGCGCTTGACTATATGCGCATCTACGCCCTCGGCACGGTCTTTGTCCAGCTGACACTTGGTATGAACGCCTACATCACGGCACAGGGCTTCGCCACCGTGAGCATGAAGACGGTGCTCATCGGCGCGCTCTTAAATACGGCTCTCGACCCGCTGTTCATCTTCGTGCTCGGTCTCGGCGTGCGCGGCGCGGCGCTGGCGACGGTGATCTCGCAGGCAGTGTCGGCCGTGTGGGTGATGACGTTCCTCACGGGAAAGAAGACGCGCTGGTACTTAAAGCGCGAGAACCTGCACGTGGACGCGAAGATCGTGCTGCCGTGTATCGCGCTGGGACTTTCCCCGTTTGTGATGCAGTCGACGGAGAGCCTCATCGCCATCTGCTTCAACTCATCGCTCCTGCGCTACGGCGGCGACATGGCTGTCGGCACGATGACGGTGCTGACGAGCATCATGCAGTTTTCGAACATGCCGCTTCAGGGCTTGACGCAGGGCGCACAGCCCATCGTGAGCTACAATTTCGGCGCAAAGAACGTCCAGCGCGTGCGCGATGCCTACTTCTGCCTGCTGCGCGCGTGCTTTACTTATTCAATGGCCATCTGGCTTCTGGTCGAGCTCTTCCCGCGCGCGTTCATCCTGATTTTCAATAATGACCCCGCGCTGGTCGAATACGCGGCGTGGGCCGTGCGCATCTACATGGGGTGCAGCGGTATTTTCGGCATCCAGATCGCCTGCCAGCAGACGTTTGTGGCGCTCGGCAACGCGAAGACGTCGCTCTTCCTCGCCGTGTGGCGCAAGATCATCCTGCTCATCCCGCTCATCTATATTCTGCCGCACTTTTTCGCGGACAAGGCGTTCGCGGTGTTCCTGGCCGAGCCCGTGGCGGACTTCGGCGCGGTGGCGCTGACGAGCTTCACATTCTATCGTCAGTTCCGCCGCTCAATGCGCGAGTTGAAAGGTGCGGAAGCGACTGGGGAGCGGTAAAGAAAATTTTTAACGCAAAAATAAAAGGAGAGGGCAAGCCCCTCTCCTTTTATTTTTTACGCCTGGCCGCCGCTTTCCATCGGCTCTTTCTCGCGAAACAGCATCGTGATGCACCAGATGCCGGCAAGGCCGACGAGCGTGTAGATCACGCGGCTGAGCATACCGGTCTGTCCGCCGAAGAGAAAGGCAACGCAGTCAAAGCCGAAAAGGCCCACGCTGCCCCAGTTGAGCGCGCCGATGATAGCAAGCGTCAGCGCGATCTTGTCGATGACCATGAAGTTCCCTCCTTAAAAAGATGGTTTGGTCTTCGGTAGTCTTCCCGTGATGGGCGAAAATATGCGTACGGCGTTTTCTGCGTTGCCCGAAAAAGAAAACTATGATAAAATTAGGATAAAATATTGATAAGTTTAAGAGAGAAAAAGGGGGAAGGACGCTTGCTGCACATACTGATGGGACGCGCGCGCACGGGCAAATCCGAGCGCGTGCTGCAAAGGATCGCCGCGCTGGGGGACTCGTCGCAGCAAATCCTGCTCGTGCCGGAGCACGCCTCGCATGTGGCGGAGATGGACCTGTGCCGTGTTTGCGGCGACACCGCGTCGCGCCATGCCGAGGCCTTGACGTTCAAGCTGCTCGCCTCGCGCGTGCTGGGCATCTGCGGCGGCAGCGCGGACGTGACGCTCGATTCGGGCGGAAAGCTCCTGACGCTCCAGCGTACGCTCACGGAGCTTGCGCCGGTGCTCAAGGTCTACAAGCGCCCGTCGCAGCGCGCGGCATTTTTGGAGAGCCTGCTCGCCGTGATGGAGGAATTGCAGGCCTACGCCGTATCGCCCGAGCAGCTATCCGAGAGCGTAGCGCAGATCGAAGGCGAGAGCGGCGACAAGCTGCGCGACCTTTCGCTCATCTACGGCATTTACCTCAGCAAGCTCCACGCACCGGGGCACGACGCGCGCGATGTGCTTGAAAAGCTGGAGGAAAACCTCGAAGCGTCGGGATATATTGACAATAAAGACATTTTCCTCGACGGTTTTTCGTATTTTACGGGGCGTGAGCTGCGCATTCTGCGTATCCTGCTGCGGCGCGCGAAGAGCGTGACCGTCACGCTCCTTGGCGACACGCAGGACCGCGAGCTCTTTTCCGAGAGTTTACGCGTGCGTGAGCGGCTATACGCGCTCGCGCGCGACGCCGGCATTTCATGCGAGGAAGAGATTCTTCCGCAGGGTGAGGTGCGCGGCGCGCTCGACCATATCGAGCGCTGCTTTTTCGGCACAGCGGACGAATTTACCCAGCCGACTGACGCCGTCGCGCTCTATGAGGCGGGCAGCGCGTACAGTGAATGCGAGTGGGTCGCGTCGCAGATTTTGAAATTAGTGCGTGAGCAGGGCTATCGTTACCGCGAGATCACCGTCACGGCGCGTGATCTCGACTCCTACGCAGGTGCGATTGAGAGCGTATTCGCCCGCTACGGCATCCCTCTCTATTATGCCCACCGCAGCGACATTTTGAAAAGTCCCGTGCTGACGCTGCTGCTCGGCGCGCTCGACGCCGCGAGCGGAGGCTTTGAGTATGAGGATGTGTTCCGCTGTCTCAAGACCGGCCTCGCCGGCCTCAGCATGGCGGAATGCGACATTCTGGAAAATTATGCGCTCAAGTGGGAGATCCGCGGCGCGATGTGGACGCGCGAGACGCCCTGGTCGGCGCATCCCGACGGCTACGGCGAAGAATGGACGGACGAGGCAAGGGCGCGGCTCAAGACGGTCAACGCACTGCGCGAGCGCGTGCAGGGGCCGTTTGCGCGCCTAAAAAAAGGCGTGGGCGGCAGCGGTGAGGCCGAGCAGAAGGTGCGCGCGCTGTACGACTATCTGGAAGAGGTGAACCTGCCGGAGACCTTGCAGGCGCAGACCGAGCAGCTTTTCGCCGCGGGCGAGGCCCAGCGCGCCGAGGAAACGGCGCAGCTGTGGGGCATTCTTTGCAGCGTGCTCGACCAGTTTGTGGAAATCCTGGGCGACGCGATCCTCGACGCCGAGGAGTTTGCGAGTCTGATGCGCCTTGTGCTGACGCAGTACAGCGTGGGCACGATCCCCGTGACGCTCGACGCGGTGAACCTGTGCGAAATGACGCGAAACGACCGCCACACGGTGCGCGCGCTGTTCCTGCTCGGCGCGAACGACGGCGTGCTGCCTGCGGCGGAGAACCGCGGCGGCGTGCTGCGCGACAAGGACCGCGAGGCGCTCGAGAGGCAGCAAATCTTCCTCGCGCCGCACGGGATGGAGCAGTTTCATCTGGAAATTCAGAATCTTTACGCCGCGCTGGCCCAGCCGACGGAAAAGCTGACGGTGTCCTATCCCGTTTCGGACGGAAAGGGCGCGGAGAAGCGGCCATCGTTCGTCATCGGGCGCATCGCGCGTCTGCTGCCGTCGATCAGCGTCGAAACAGAGAGCGCTGACAAGGAATATCGCCTGTCAGCAAAGTCGACGGCGCTCGAGTATGCGGGCGAGCATATCGGCGGCGCGCTGTGGCAGTATTTTGAAGGACAGGGCGACGCGGAGCGTGCGCTTGCCGCGATGAAGGACGCTTCGCGCTATACGCGCGGGCATCTGTCGCGCGACGCGGTGCACGCGCTCTACGGCGGCGCGGTGACACTGTCCGCCTCGCGCATGGACATGGCGCGCTCATGTCACTTTGCCTATTTCATGCGCTACGGCCTGAAAGCCAGGGAGCGCACGGGCGCGGGCTTTGATGCGCCGCAGATCGGTACGTTCGTGCACGATGTGATGGAGCACACGCTGCGGCAGGCGAAGGAGTGCGGCGGACTGCATACGCTATCGAAGGACAAGCTGCACGCGCTCGTGCGCGCGTCGATCGAGGAATACATCGACCGCGTGCTGCCGGACTTGTGCGAAAAAAGCGCGCGCTTCCGTTATCTGTTCAACCGCCTGTGTGCGACGGTCGAGCGCATCATGGACGAGGTGAGCGAGGAGCTGCAAAGCTCCGACTTTGAGCCGCTGGCATTTGAGCTGGAATTTGGTGCGGACGGGCAGCTGCCCGCCATCACGATCCGCGAGGAAAACGGCACGGCGCGCGTTGTCGGCAAGGTCGACCGTGTGGACGGCTGGCTGCACGACGGCAAGCTATATTTGCGCGTCGTGGACTACAAGACGGGCAAGAAGAGCTTCGACCTCGCCGAGCTGCGCTACGGGCTGGGGCTCCAAATGCTGCTCTACCTCTTTACGCTTAAAGAAGAGGGACAGATGCTTTTCGGCGGACACGAGATCGTTCCCGCGGGCGTTCTCTACACGCCCGCGCGCGAGCCGATGCTGCGCTGCGCGCGCGACACGGAGCCCGAAACGATCGAAAAAGCACTCAAAAAGGAGCTGCGCCGCAGCGGCATGGTGCTCGAGGACCCGGCGGTCCTGCAGGCGATGGAGCACAGCGCGCTCGAATCGCCGTGCTACCTGCCCATCGCGGTGAAAAAGGACGGCGCGGTGACGGGAAGTCTCGCTTCTGCCGAGCAGCTCGGAAAGCTCTCAAAATACGTCGACCATATTTTACATGAAATCACGCAGGAGGTCTTCGCGGGTAACATCGACGCCGACCCCTACGCGCGCACGCCGCAGCAGTCGGCCTGCACCTACTGCGAGTTTGCGAGCGCGTGTCACTTTGAAAACGGCTGCGGCAGTGACCGCATGGAATACATCAAGGCGACGAAAAACGACGAATTCTGGCAGTACATCGACGAGGTGAACGGAGAGGGGGCGCACGAAAATGGCTGAAAAGCTGACAAACGAACAGCAAGCGGCGGTGGACAGCCGCGAGCGCAGTCTGCTCGTCTCCGCGGCGGCAGGCTCGGGCAAGACAAAGGTGCTCGTCGAGCGGCTCTTTTCCTACGTAGAGCGCGAGGGCGCGAATCTCGACGATTTCCTCATCATCACCTACACGCGCGCCGCGGCGAGCGAGCTGCGCGGCAAAATCGCCAAGGCGCTCACCGAGCGCATGGAGCGCGACCCCGGCAACTACCATCTGCGGCAGCAGATGCTGCGCGTCTACCGTGCGGACATCAAGACGGTGGACGCGTTCTGCACCGCGCTTTTGCGCGAAAACTGCCATCTGCTCGGCGAGGACGCGCGCGGCCACGCGCTACGGCCCGATTTCCGCGTGCTGGACGAGAACGAGGCGCAGGTGCTGCGCGAGCGCGTGCTCGCGCGCACGCTGGACGATTTTTACGACCAGCTGACGCCCGGCGGCACGCTGCTCGCCGACACGCTCGGCGCGGGGCGCGACGACAGCGCGCTTGAGGACTTAGTGCTCGAGCTGCACGCAAAATTGCAGGCGCAGCCGTATGAGGACAAATGGCTCGAGGCGCAGCGCGCGTTTTGGCGCGCCGTGCCGGATAAGATCGAGGACACGCCCTATGGAAAAATTCTGCTCAATGAGGTGCGGCGCAAGGCGCGTCACTGCAAAAACCTTTTGCAGCGCGCGGCGCAGGAGATGTGCGCGAATGACGCGCTGAACCAGAAGTATGCGCCCGCGTTCCTCGACGCGTCCTACCAGCTTGAAGCGCTGGAGGGGAAGACCGCAGAGGGCTGGGACGCCGCGCGCGGCGTGACCATCGCGTTTCCGCGCCTCGCCGCGGTGAAGGACAGCGACGGCGGCGAGATGAAAGCGCGCATGAAAAGCCTGTGGGACAACTGCAAGGAGACCATCAAGGGCTTTGCCGAGATTTTTTCCGCCTCGTCCGACGAGGCGGTGGAGGACCTGCGCACGATGGCGCCCGCAATGCTCGCGCTCATCGACCTGACGGCGGACTTTTCCCGCCCCTACAACGAGGAAAAGCGCAGGCCATCCGCCTTCTCATCGGAGAGGACGGCGCGCCGACAGAGCTTGCACACATCGTCAGCGCGCGCTACCGCGAGATCATGGTGGACGAGTATCAGGACACCAACGAGGTGCAGAACCGCATTTTTGACGCAATTTCTTGTAAAGGAGAAAACCTTTTCACTGTTGGCGATGTCAAGCAGAGCATCTATCGCTTCCGCCTAGCCGACCCGCGTATTTTTTTGCAGCATTATAACACCTGGCCGCCGCTTGAGGACGCAGAGGAGCACGACAGCGCGAAGCTGCTGCTCTCGCGCAACTTCCGTTCGCGCAAAGAAGTGCTGGACGCGACGAATTTTATCTTCTGCAATATTCTTTCCGAGGAAATGGGTGAGCTCGACTACGGCGCGGATGAAATGCTGCGCCTCGGCGCGAATTATGTCGAATCGAGCGCGTGCGGCGCGGAGTTCCACCTGCTCGACCTGCCGACGCAGACGGGCGAGCAGCGCGTGCGCGCAAGCGAGGCTGAGGCAGCGTTTGTCGCAGACTATATCAGCGATATGATAACAAGTGAATTTCCTATACAGGATGACAAAACAAAAGAGCTGCGGCCCGTGCGCGAGGAGGACATCGTCATTCTGATGCGCTCGCCGAGCACGCGCCTTTTGGACTATCGCCGCGCGCTGGAGGCGCGCGGCCTCCACTGCGCCGCTGACGCGGGCGAGGACTTTTTTGCCTCGATGGAGATCGCAGTGCTGTTCGCGCTCTTGCAGGTCATCGACAATCCGCGGCAGGACGTGCCGCTCATTGCCGTGCTGCGCTCTCCGCTCTTCGGCTTTACACCCGATGAGCTCGCGGCGATCCGCGCGCGGCAGCGCACGGGTGACTTCTACGATGCGCTGCTTTTGAGTGAGGACATCCACAGCAGAGAATTTCTCGATACGTTGGACGCTTTGCGCAATAGCGCGGCGCACCTGAGCGTGCGCGAGCTGCTGAGCGAAATCTACCGCCGGTGCAACGTGCTCGGTATCTTCGGCGCGATGCGCCGCGGGGCGGAGCGCAAGGAAAATCTGCTCGCGTTTTTGGAGCTCAGCGAGGACTACGCGCGCTCGGGGCGGCAAGGCCTTTTCGACTTTGTGCGCACACTGCGCGAGCAGCTTGCCGAAGGCGAGGCGGGTTCGATGCAGACCGCGCACGCATCATCAGGCGTTCGCATCATGTCGATCCACAAGTCGAAGGGCCTCGAATTTCCGGTCGTGATCCTCTCGGACCTCGCGCGTCGCTTCAGCAATATGGACTTTTTGAGTTCGGTGCTCGTGCACCCGCAGCTCGGGCTGGGGCCGGTGTGCGTGGACACGCAAAGGCACATCCAGTACCCGACGGTCGCACGGCAGGCGCTCGAGCGCACGCTGCGGCGCGAGGCGAAGGCCGAGGAGCTGCGTGTGCTGTACGTTGCGATGACGCGCGCGAAGGAAAAGCTCGTCATGGTGCACACGCAGGCAAACGCGAAAAGCCGCGTCGCCGACCTTCTGGCGCTGAGCGATTGTCCTGTGCTGCCCGAGGCTGTGGACAGCGGCAAGTGCATGGGCGACTGGATCATGCTGCCGCTTTTGCAGCGCAGCGAAGCGGCGTCCCTGCGCGAGCTTGCGGGGCAGAGCGGCGAGGGGAGCTTCTATGCTGACGAAACGCCGTGGACGGTGCGTGTGCACGACGGTTTGAGCTTTGTGACGCCGCAGCAGCGGCCCGATGACGCGCCAGTGGATGCCGCGCCGCCGAAGGATGAGCTGCCGGTGGATTTTGCTGCGCTGTCGTACCGCTACCCCTACGCGGGGCAGACGGCCTTTCCCGCCAAGCTGACGGCCACGCAGCTCAAGGGCCGCGCGCTGGACGAGGAGATATCCGAAAATGCAACGCTCCCACCGCGGCTGCGCAGCCTATATAAACCAAAATTCCTTGCGGGCGAAACGACGCTCACGGGTGCGGAGCGGGGCACGGCGCTGCACCTTGTGATGCAGGACCTTGACTTTTTCTGCGAAGCAAGCGAGCAGAGCGTGCGTGAGCAGGTCGAAAAGCTCAGAGCGCAGCGCAAGCTGACCGACGAGCAGGCAAGCGCCGTCGATGTGCGCGCGATCGTCCGATTTTTGCGAAGTGATCTTGCCGCGCGCATTCGCAAGAATGCGCAGACGGTGCGGCGCGAGTACCGCTTCTCGCTGCTGCGGCCGGTGCGGGACTTTGCCACGCTGGACGCCGACGACGCGGTGCTGCTGCAGGGCGTGGTAGACTGCTTTTTTGAAGAGAACGGCGAGCTTGTGGTCGTGGACTTCAAGACTGACCGCATCGGAAGAACACAGATCGAAGAACGAGCTGAGCACTACCGCCCTCAGCTCGAGGCATACTCCATGGCCCTTATGCGCGTGATGGGCAAAAAGGTCAGGGAAAAGGTGCTGTATTTCTTCTCGGTCGGCGAAGAAAAGGTGCTGTGAATACATAAAAACACCCTCCGCGGGAAATCCGCGGAGGGTGTTTTACAAGATTTGCTCACACGATAAAATGCTCTAAGATCAGCACTGTCGCGCAGCAGACGAGCGAGACGGGGAGAAGTCCCAGTCCGCACCAGGCGGCGACGATGCCGATGACCATGGCCGCCGCGCCCGCGATGGGCGACTGCGTGGCGTTCATGATGGCGGGGAACGTCATCACCGCGAGCGTGACGTAGGGCACGTAGAAGAGAAACGAGCGCAGGAAGGGATTCTGGATCGGCTTGCGGATCAGCGTGAGCGGCAGGACGCGGATGAGATAGGTCGTGGCCGCCATGACGAAAAGATATAAATACGTTTTCATGCGACGAGATCATCCTCCTTGTGCGGGAACAGAATGGCGGCGGCAGCAGAGATCACGATGGTCAAGACCAGGATGCGCATGCCCTCGGACAGCTCGCGCGTGAACGGCAAAACGCTTGCAAGAAGCGAGCAGAGAAAGCTCACGCCGATGCAGCCGAGCACGATGCGGTTCTGCTTGCCGACGGGGATGATGATGGCGAGAAACATGCCGAACAGCATCACGGAGCAACCGCTGACGGCCCAGACGGGCATGAGATTCCCCATCAGCACGCCGAGCACGGTGCCGATGCTCCAGCCCGGCATGGCCGCGCACATGGCGCCGAAGTAATACCACACCTCAAGATACCCAGGCTGCGCGATGGCGAGGCCGAAGATCTCATCCGTCAGGTCATAGGCGATGAGGAGCCGCCAGGGAAGCGGCGTATCGGGCGAGAGACGCTGGCTGAGCGCACAGCTCATCAGAAGATAGCGCGCGTTGACGACCAGCATCATCAGCGCCATGGCCCAGAGGCCGGAGTCGGCGGCGATGATGGTGATGCCGCCGTATTCACCCGACGAGGCGTTGTTCAAAAAGCTCAGCAAAAAACCCTGAAAAATGCTCAGGTGCGCGTTGTGCGCGCTGATGCCGATGCCGAAGCTGACAGCAAAATAACCAAGCCCAATGGGGATGCCGTCGCGCAGTCCCCGCAGGAAATGTTTTTTCGACATAATTCTGATGTTCCTTTACTTCCAATCATCCGTGCGCAAGGCGCGTAAGTGCCATTATACGACTGAAAACGGCAGAAGTAAAGAGAAATTGCATAGCGAGCGTTGAAAAATTGACGATGAAATTAGGGAAAAGTGCTAAGGAAGAGAAAAGCGCGGAGAGGATCAAAAATTTCTCTTGCAATTTGACACAAAGCGTGGTAATATCCTATATGGCTTTTTTAGAAAAGTACATTTGGATCAGAAAGAGGTGAACACGAGCAATGAAGGAAGGAATCCATCCCAATTATCAGCAGACTACTATTACTTGCGCCTGCGGTAATGTGATTGAGACAGGTTCCACCAAGCAGAATATCAAGGTGGAAGTGTGCTCTAAGTGTCACCCCTTCTTCACTGGTAAGCAGAAGCTGGTCGATACCGGCGGCCGCGTTGCCAAGTTCAACAAGAAGTTCGGCCTGAACTAATTCAATCACAAAAGCAGCTCTGCTACGGCAGAGCTGCTTTTTTCTGCATTTTTGGGAAAATGCTCAGTTTTGCCCGTCGGGATATTCGACGATGAAGGGGAGCGGCTCACTGAGACTTTGGTCGAGGTAGTTTATCTCCTCGTAGCTGTCGCCGCCTGCAATGGCGCGCACCTGGAAGAGGCGAACGCGCAGTACGGTGTCGTCCGCAAGGTTGACGACAAGCTCGCAGACGAGCGGCGTTGCCCCGAGCGGGAGCGTGAAAGCCTCCGATTCGCTGCTGGAGGCATAGGCGAGGTCATAGTACGACACGCCCTCTATGACGGATGCGCCCACGGCTTCGGCGCTGTCATCGCCGACATAGGTGACGGCGCTGCCATCGCTGTACGATGCTTCGAGCGGCACGCGCCTGAGCAGCTGATTGGCGCACGTGTATTCAAGGCACGCGCTGCGGATGGACACATCGGACAGCGCGCCGAGCGAGATGGTGCCGAGCGGGATGCCGGCATTGCCCGGTGTGAACTGGTACTGCCATTTGCTGCCGGCCTGACGCTCGTAGGAGATGGGGGCTAGAAAGCTTTTGAGCTGCGGCTGATAGCGGGATTTGAGATCATAGATCGTGTCGAGCTCCTCTGACTGTGTCTCACCGTCGTGCTTGAAGTTGACACCAACGCCGAGCTCGTCGCTCAGAGGGACGGTTACACTACCGTGCAGATACCCGAAGCCATCCTGCGTAAGGTCGGCAGAGTAGCCCGGCCGATAGCTGTCCAGCGGCGAGGAATTGCCATGGTCGATCACGCCGATGTTGACGATCGTGTTCTCACTGATCGTCTTCGGCAGAAGAGAAAAGGCAAGCGTGCACTCCTGCTTTTTGAGGTTGACGCTTTTGACCTCGCAGCTGTATTGCGAGATCAGGCTCGACTCGCGCGCCAAGATGTCCGAGACATTATTGCTGATGCCCGCGATCTGGTTTGAGAGGTTATTCTGCACGTTGTAGAGCTGGCTGCGAAGGTCATTTACTTGCGTGCTGAGCGTGTTGATGCGGTTGTTGTAATGCACGCCGACGGCGATGAGCGCGGCGAGCGCCACGGCCGCACCGCCGATGATCTTCTTGTGCTGTATGCAGAAATCGCGGAAGCTCAGCTTTTCCGCGGGAGCTTTTTCGGCGTTGCTTTGAACCGGCGATTCGGCGGCATCCTGCTCGGGTTTGGCATGCTCCAGACTGAGCAGCTCGTCGACGGAAACGGAGTAGAGCTTAGAGAGTTCGATGAGCTTGCTAAGCTCCGGCTGCGTGGCGCCGCTCTCCCATTTGGAGACGGCTTGGCGCGAGACACCGAGCTTCTCCGCCAGCTCCTCCTGCGACATGCCGCTCGCGCGGCGCAGTTCGTAGAGCTTTTCATATAGTTCCATGAAAGGTTCCTCCTTGGGGAAATGTTGCTGCGTTCGACGCCGTGCACTGCGCCTTTGCAGGAAAAGCATAGCAGGAAAACGGGAGAAAACACCACCAACCGGGCGTTTCTTTTTGTCAACCTGAGGTTGCGTCCACCCTATTTTCACATGAAAGGGGCGGAAATGTCAATGAAAAGCGTTTTTGCCTTTTCTTTTGGCGGAAAATACACTATAATAAAAATGATTTGTACAGCGCCGATTTCGGCGCGATAAGGAGAATCTATGGAAGAATTGAAAGAGAACAACGCGCCGCGCGACAGGGCGATTTTAGTCGGCCTTTCGTCGCCGCGGCTCGATCGAAAAGAGAATGCCGACGAGGAGAGCCTTGAAGAGCTCGGTGCGCTCGTCGAAACGGCGGGCGGCGTCAGCGTAGGCGTGGTTTTACAAACGCTGCCGTCGCCGAACCCGCACACATTCATCGGCGAGGGTAAGGTGGATGAGATCCGCGAGCTGGTAAAGTCGCAGGAGGCGACAATGGTCATCTTCGACAATGACCTCTCGCCCTCGCAGATGCGCGTTCTGTGCGAAGAATTCGGCGTGCAGGTGCTCGACCGCAGCGGCCTCATTCTCGATATCTTCGCCCAGCGGGCGAAGACAAAAGAGGGCCGGCTTCAGGTCGAGCTTGCGCAGTATCAATACCTGCTGCCGCGCCTGATCGGTATGTGGACGCATCTGGAGCGTCAGGCGGGCACGTCGGGCAAGGGCCCCATCGGCTCCAAGGGCCCCGGCGAAACGCAGCTTGAGACCGACCGCCGCCACATCCACAGAAAGATCGACAAGCTCAAATCCGATCTTGAGGAGGTGCGCCGCGTGCGCGCCACGCAGCGCGACCGCCGCAGCAAGAATGAAATTCCCGTCGTCGCCATCGTCGGCTACACAAACGCGGGCAAGTCGACGCTTTTGAACGCGCTGACCGGCGCGGGCATTCCCGCGAATAACCGCCTGTTTGACACGCTGGACACGACGACGCGCCTTCTCACGGTGTCCGACACGCTGGATGTCGTGATCTCCGACACGGTCGGCTTCATTCGAAAGCTGCCGCATCAGCTCGTCGAGGCGTTCAAGGCAACGCTCGAGGAACTCGAATACGCCGACCTTCTGCTGCACGTCATCGACATTTCCGACCCGCACTGGCTCGAGCAGGCGCAGATCGTGGACGAGCTGATCGAAGAGCTCGGCGCGCAGCAAATTCCCTGCCTGCGCGTTTACAACAAGTCCGACCTCTACTTCGGCGATATCCGCCCGCACGGGGAGGACAGCGTCAACATCAGCGCCAAGACCGGCGAGGGCGTGGATGAGCTGCTTGCGCGCATCGACAAGCTCCTCGACAAGGGCACGCGCCGCGTGACGATCCACCTGCCCTATGACAAGGGTGGGCTTCTCGATATGCTCTACCGCGAGGCGAAGGTCGAATCCGTCGAATATGGCGAGACCATCGACATCGTGGCCACCTGCGTGCCGCGCGTCATCGGCCAGGTCAAGGACTATATCGAGGGCTACCGCGAGCCGAAGGAGGACTGGGAGGAATGACGTTTGAAACGACGCGCCTTCTCCTGCGTCCGTGGTGCGAGAGCGACGCGGAGAGCTGCTATCGATACGCGTGGGATCCGTTTGTCGGCCCCGCCGCAGGCTGGCCTGCGCATACGAGCGTGGAGAACTCCCGCGAGATCATCCGAACCGTCCTCTCGGAGCCGGACACGTTTGCAGTCATTTTGAAGGAACGGCCAGACGAGCCTGTCGGCTCCATCGGCGTGTTTCCGACGGAAGCGCCGGAAATCGGGAGTGAGCCGGAAATCGGCTATTGGATCGGCCGCCCGCTCTGGGGTCAGGGGCTTATCCCCGAAGCCGTGCGAGAGCTGCTGAGGTACTGCTTTGAGGATAAAGGCGCACAGCGGGTCTGGTGTTCGCACTATGCCGGCAATGAAAAGTCAAAGCGCGTGATCGAAAAGTGTGGCTTTTCTTATCAGCTGACCTGTGAAAGGCCGGCGCTTGTGGACGATGCGCTGCGGCCGACGCTTTTTTACGCCCTCACGAAAGAAAAGTGGGAGAAAACCCGCTGAAAGGAACATTGAAACCATGACAGAGTACCTTGTCCCATACGAGAGCGCGGAGAGCGAGTTTGAAGAAAAGCGCTCGCGCTTCATCAGCCACGTTTTCCTTGTGGAGAGCGAGGCGGAGGCCCGCGCGCGCATCGACGAGATGAAGAAGAAGTACTACGACGCGCGCCACAATTGCTGGTGCTTCGTCCTGCACGACGGCACCGTTCGCTACGGCGACGACGGCGAGCCGCAGGGCACGGCAGGCCAGCCGATGCTGAACGTCTTCCAGCGCGAAAACGTCGAAAACGTCGTGTGCATCGTGACGCGCTACTTCGGCGGGATTCTGCTTGGTGCGGGCGGGCTGACGCGCGCCTACGCCAAGGCGGCGAAGGACGCGCTTGACAATGCGGGCAAGGCGCGGATGCAGCCGTTTTCCGTGCTGCTGCTCGAATGCCCGTATCCGATGTTCGAGCGTATAAAGCTGCTGATCGAGGGACACGAGGGCAGGATCGAGTCGAGCGACTACGGCGCGGCCGTGACGCTCACGCTTCTTCTGCCC
>OGLF01001001.1_pt1 | contig 16844 bp, 15 predicted proteins | sample 1572701 | NCBI WGS metagenome assembly OGLF01 (sample SAMEA2581910, study PRJEB24529) | metagenome | biome: Human gut stool | place: China | collected 2011 | reverse complement strand
TTGAGCAGATAATCGTCCGCGCGCAGCTCGAATGCACGCACGGCGTATTCGGAATAGGCCGTTGCAAAGATGATCCGCGCGGACGGCATCAGGCGGCGAGCCAGCGCGGCGATCGTCGTGCCCTCCATATCACCGAGGTGGACATCGAGAAAGAGAATGTCAAAGCTCTGCTTTTCCAGCAGTTCGATCGCCTGTGCGCCGCTTCCGGCCTCAACGACCTCGGCATACGGCAGAAATTGACGAATTTGGTGGACCAACGCAATGCGCGAGTACTTTTCGTCGTCGATCACAGCGATACGCATAAGATCATCTCCCTTCAAACAATATCGGGCATCTGCGGGGAAATGAGCGGGATGGAGAAGGCGACGGTCGAGCCGTGCTCACTGCTGTCGATGGTGAAGACGCACTGCTCGCCGTAGATGCTGCGCAGACGCTTGCGCACATTGTAAAGGCCGGTGTAGGTCGGATCGTTTGGGTCCTCGAGTTTGCGCAGCACCTCCGGTGGGAAGCCGTGTCCCCGATCGCTCACGCGGATGTAGGCGCGCTCGTCATCCTGACGGATGCAGATGTCCACGCGCCGGTCGTCCACAGACACAAAGCCGTGGCGCACGGCGCTTTCCACAATGGGCTGGAGAATGAGCGGTGGCAGGCGCAGCTTTGTCAGGTCATCGGGCAGCGAGCATTCGACGTGCAGCTCGCCCTCAAAGCGTGCCTCGGTGAGCATAAGGTAGTTGTCCACATTAGAGACCTCCTGCTCAAGGGTGACAAAGGGATCGTTGATGGTCAGCGTCTGGCGGAAATAGGCGGCGAGGACAAGTATCGTTTTACAGGCGCGGTCGGGATCGGTCAGGCACAGACCGGAGATGGTGTTGAGCGCGTTGAACAGAAAGTGCGGGTTGATCTGCGATTGCAGGGCGCGGAATTCCGCCTGCTTGCGCAGCGCGATCTGATGCTCGGCCTCACCCAGCTCCAGCATGACGGAGAAGAACTTGGCAAGGCTCTCCAGCGTGCAGATGTCGGCGTCGAGCACGAGGTTCGGCCCCGTGGGGACCTTGAGCAGCAGCGCGCCGATGACCTTCTCGTCCTGATGCAGCGGCGCTGCAAGACCGGCGTAGCCGGAGCCGCCGGAAAGCTCCGTTGCTGCGACGGAGCGGTTCTGCGCAATGGCCTCCCGCGCGGAGGGCGGGAGCGGACCGGCGGAGGACAGTCCGCCGCTCGCGGCCAAGATCTGCGTGCAGTCGGTCAGTGCCACCTGAAAGTGAGGGAGCTTCTCGCGCACGATGTTCACGGCGCATTGCAGCCCCTCGCGGTCCTTGATGCCGCGGCGCAGATAGGGCAGGCACTCCTGCGCGATGAGCAGGGCGACGGCCTGCTGCTCGGCAAGCTCGATGGTCAGGTCGCGGTTCAGCCGGTCAAGGATGCGCATAAAGGCCACAAGGCCGAGCGAATTGACCAGGATTTTCGGCAGGAGGATGGACTCCTCCAGTGCGGCGGCCGCGGAAAAGGGCTTTGCCAGCAGCAGGATAAGTCCGCACTGGACCAACTCGGCGACCAGCGTGATGAACACAAGGTCGCTCGTCCGCCGCGAGCGGCGTGTGAACCAGCGGTAGCTCACCGCGCCGATGACGCCGAAGAGGAAGGTGCCAATGGCGCAGGCGAACGAGGTGAAGCCTGCGGGGTTATAGAAATAGCGGTGTACGCCGCTGAGCACTCCTGCGCAGATGCCGCTTGCCGGTCCGCCGACCAGTCCGGCGGCGACCGTACTCACCACGCGGGTGTTGACCACCGCGCCCTGAAAGGAAAGCCCCGTGTAGGTACAGCTGATGGAGAGCAGTCCGAAGATGACGCCCAGCACGAGCTGGTTCTTCAGCGAGCGGTCCTGCCGCTTGAGCATCATGCGCAGTGGGCGCAGCTCGGTGAGGATGGTGGCGATCAGCACAAGAAAGCTGATATTCAGAATGAGAGAAAAGAAGAGGTTATTCTGCATGGCAGGCCGTTCCCCCGATGTACAGGTGTTGTCAAAATCTTCACAATTAAATAATATAACACACACTCTGCTTATTTCAAGCGGAAAACACTGTGAAATTATAGAAAATTGCAATAAAAAATAAGAGCATGTGTTAACACGCCGTAAAGAACCGTTCACGCGCGAAAGACGACCGTTCCCCCAAATTCCCTTGCGCGGTGGTAAATATTAACATAAAATGAACAGCAGAAATGGGGGGGGTATGCTTTCCTATTTCCAAATACCATAACAACAAAAGGAGAAATGAAGATGAAAAAGTTCCTGTCCCTTGCGCTGGCACTGATCATGGTGCTCTCGCTTGCTGCCTGCGGCAACAAGAACGAGACCCTCACTCCCGACAATTCCGGCGATACCCAGCAAACTGAGGAGACCAAGGGCCTCACCCCCGCCGAGCGCGCCAAGGAGTTCATCACCATCGGCACCGGCCCGACCTCCGGCATTTACTTCCCCATCGGCGGCGCCTTTGCCACCGCGCTGAAGGAGTACGGCTATCAGACCTCTGCTGAGGCCACCAACGCCACCGGTCAGAACATCCAGAATATCCTCAACAGCGACGCCGAGATCGCCATCGCCATGCAGGACGCCGTTATGCAGGCCTACACCGGCACCGGCGCCTATGAGGGCAAGGGCGAGGCCAGCGACCTGCGCGCGCTGATGCGCCTGTGGCCCAACTACGTCCAGCTCGTCACCGTCGAGGGCACGGGCATCAAGTCCGTGGAAGACCTGCGCGGCAAGCGCGTGGGCGTCGGCGCGGCGAACTCCGGCGTGGAGATCAACGCCCGCATGATCCTCAATGCCTACGGCATCACCTATAATGACATCAAGCCCGACTACCTCGCTTACGGCGAAGCCATCGACAACATGAAGAACGGCCAGTGCGACGCGGTGTTCGTCACCTCCGGCCTGCCCAACGCCACCGTTATGGATCTGAGCGTGCAGTATGATATGGTCGTCGTTCCCATCGACGGTGAGGGGCGTGAGAAGCTCGTTTCCGAGTATCCCTACTACGCCAAGTCCGTCATCCCTGCCGGCACCTACAACAACACCGAGGACATTGAGGGCCTGTTCGTTTACAACATCATGCTCGTGCGCAAGGATCTGAGCGACGCTATGGTCTACGATATGCTCGAGGGCATTTTCCAGAACATCTCCACCATCAAGGCATCTCACAACGCCGCCGACAAGAACATCGACATCACCTTCGGCGTGGACGATATCCAGCTCCCGCTGCATCCCGGCGCAGAGGCGTTCTGGAAGGATAACGGCTACATCGACTAAGCAAAGTCCCCTTCGATACATCTGTAAAGAAACGATAAGAGAGCGGGCGTGAGCGCACTGTGCCGCCCACGCCCGCTTTTCGGTAAGGTTCGAGAGATGAAAAGCTCCTTTGGCCGCCGCCCTGCGGTAGCACTTCTGTGTCTGCTGAGCCTCGCCGCGTGGCTCGCCTACATCGTGCCCGAGCGCACGACGCTCGAGCTGCGCGAGCGCAGCACCGATACCCTGATCGCCGCGTGGCCCATCGCCGCAGGCGACACGCTCTCACTTGAGATCGAGCATTCCTTTGAGCATATCCCGTGGTATGAATTCTACACCGTGACAGACGATCTGCGGTTCAATCTGGACGCGATCGCCGTGGCGGGCTACGGCGCCGGCATTCCGGCTGAAATGGACGTGCCGACGCGCATTGAGGGCGGTCTTGTGTGGATGGAGGACATCAACAGCCTCTTTCCCACGCTGCACTGGATCACCTCGAGCAAATATATGAAGACCTTTACACTCAACGACGCGGAGATCTTCGATTTCCGCTCCCTGCCCGACGCGAGCCGCGTCGAGGCAAAAATCATTACGACAAGGGGGTACCTCTTCCGTGGCTGAACTTGAGAAAAACGCCGCTGCCGTTTCGACCGGCGACGCTGCTCCGATCGACGCCGCCAAAGGCGCGGAGATCATGGAGAAATATGAAAAAGAATCCCGCACCCGCAAGTTTGAGGCGAACTGGGTCAATAAGCTCGTCTACTTCCTCTGTCTTGCCTTTACGCTCTACCATCTGGCCTATGCTTCCGGCATCCGCCTGCTGCAAATGGTCAACATCAAGCACCACGCCATCCATGTTGGACTGGTGCTGGTGATCGGCTTCCTGCTCTATCCCGCCTTTAAGAAGTCGAGCCGTAAAAAGGTCGTGTGGTATGATTGGCTTTTGTTCGCGCTTTCCGCCATCATGCCTATCTATGTGTTCATCCGCTATCCTGTGTTCATCTCCACCGGCTTTCAGGGTGAAACGATCGACATCATCGTTGGCACGATCCTCATCCTGCTGGTGCTCGAGTGCTCCCGCCGCCTGAGCGGTCCCGCGCTGAGCATCCTGTCGATTGTTTTCCTGATCTACGCGATCTTCGGGCGCTCCATGCCCGGCATCTTTATGCACCGCGGCTACACCTGGCACCGCATCGTGACCTATCTGACCACCGACATCTACGGCATCTACGGCACCTCGGTCAAGGTGGCGGCGACCTATATCGTGCTTTTTATCATCTTCGGTGAAGTGATGAACAAGTGCGGCATGGGCCAGTTCTTCAACGACATCGCAAACGCCCTCGCCGGCCACACCAAGGGCGGTCCCGCGAAGGTCGCGGTGCTGGCCTCCGGCTTCCTCGGCTCCATCAACGGCTCCGCTGTTGCCAATGTCGTTACCACCGGCACCTTTACCATTCCGCTGATGAAGAAGACCGGCTACTCCAAGGAGTTTGCCGGCTCGGTCGAGGCCACGGCCTCCGTCGGCGGGCAGCTGCTTCCGCCCATCATGGGCGCGGCGGCATTTGTCATGGCGGAAACGCTGGGCGTACAGTACGGCGTGATCATCCGCGCCGCCGTCATTCCCGCTCTGCTTTATTACGGCGGCATCCTCGTGCAGGTGCAGATGCGCGCGACAAAGGAGCATCTTAACGGCCTGCCCAAGGAGCAGATGCCCAAGCCCGGCAAGGTCATGCGCGAGCGCGGTCACCTGCTCATCCCTATCGCTTTCCTGCTCTATATGCTCATTTGGAGCGGCAAAACGGTCATCTTCAGCGCGTTCTGGACCATCGTTGTCACCATCCTCGTCGCTGAGCTGCGCCCCATCAGCCGCATGAGCTTCAAGGACATCTGCGATGCCTTTGTCGCCGGCGCGAAGTCCACGGTTTCCGTGGCAATTGCCTGCGCCTGCGTCGGCATCATCGTCGGCGTCTGCGGCATGACCGGCTTCGCCCTCAATGTGGCGCACGCCATTATCCGCATCGGCCAGTCGAGCGTCCTGCTGACGCTTGTGTTCACCATGATCACCTGCATGATCCTCGGCATGGGCCTGCCCTCCATCCCGTCCTACCTCATCACGGCGACCATCGCCGCGCCTGCGCTCGTTGAGCTGGGTCAGCCCGAACTCTCCGCGCACCTGTTCTGCTTCTACTACGCGATGTTCGCGAACCTCACGCCGCCGGTCGCGCTGGCGTCCTTCGCCGCCGCGGGCCTTTCCGGCGGCAGCCCGATGAAGACCGGCTGGCAGTCGGTGCGGCTTGCGCTGGCGGGTTTCATCATCCCATATATGTTCATGTATAACCCGCAGCTCCTGCTGGAGAATGTCACGCTGCTCAGCGGCACGCAGGTCGTCATCAGCTCCTGCATCGGCGTTGTGATGATCGCCGCCGCGGTCGAGGGCTACTTCTTCGGCAACCTCAACTGGATCATGCGCATCTTCTCGATGGCCGGCGCGCTGATGCTCATTGACAGCAAGACGCTGACCGACATCGTCGGCATCGCCCTGCTCGCCATCGTGGTCGGCTATCAGAAGCTGATCTATCAGCGCAGACACAAGGATCCCAAGCCGCCCGCACCCATCTCGGCGCCGCCTGCTGCGCAGTAAACAAAGCGCGCAGTCCGATAGACACACAAAAAGGAGAGCGCCCCATGGCGCTCTTCTTGCTTTTTTGAGAACCTTGCTATACTGAGAGCGAACAACCGAAGGAGGACGAACCCATGCCTGCCTTCGATCCGCTGACCTACCGCTATGCCTCGCGGCGCAATGTCGTCTACGCCAAAAATGCCGTCGCCTGCACGAGCGTGCCGCTCGGCGCGCAGATCGGCATAGATGTGATAAAAAACGGCGGCAATGCCGTAGATGCCGCCGTCGCCATGGCTGCCGCCATGCCGCTTTTGGAGCCGACCGGCAACGGTCTCGGCTCAGACTGCTTTGCGCTCGTGTGGATCGAGCGGGACAAACGGCTCTACGGCCTCAACGCCAGCGGTGTCGCGCCGATGGCGCTGAGCGCAGAGAAGGTTCGCACGATGGGCTATACAGAGATGCCGAAGGCCGGATGGCTGCCGACGATGGTGCCCGGAGCGCCCGCGGGCTGGGCGGAGCTGAACCGCCGCTTCGGCACGAAGCCGCTCGCCGAGCTGTTTGCGCCCGCCATTTCCTATGCCGAGGAGGGCTATCCCGTGCCGGTGAACGTCGCGCGGCAGTGGGAGCGCGACAGCCGCCGCATTGCCAAGGCGATGGCGGAGAACGCCGCACCGCACGAATACTGGTGGCAGAGCTTTATGAAGCCGGACGGTACGCCCTACCGCGCGGGCGAGCTGTTCCGCCTTCCGGACTATGCCGCGACGCTGCGCTCTCTCGCCGCGACGGACTGCGAGAGCTATTACCGCGGCGCGCTGATGGAGCGGATCGTCGCGTTCTCCCGCGCGACCGGCGGGTACTTCTGCGAGGACGACTTCCGCAATTACCACCCCGAATGGGTCGAGCCCATCACGCAGGACTACCGCGGCTATACGGCCTGCGAGATCCCGCCGAACGGCCACGGCATCACGGTGCTCATGGCGCTCGGCATCCTGAACGGCATGACCATGCCGGAAAATCGCGAGAGCGCCGAGCACTATCACAAGGTGATGGAGGCCATCAAGCTGGCCTTTGCCGACACGAGGACCTACGTCGCCGACCCGCGCTATATGAAAACTAAGGTCAGCGAGCTGCTGGATCCCGCCTATCTCACCGCGCGCCGCGCGCTCATCACCGACCGCGCGCTGGAGCCGAGGGCGGGCGACCCGCACTGCGGCGGCACCATCTATCTCTGCACCGCTGACCGCGAGGGCAACATGGTCTCGTTCATCCAGAGCAATTATACCACCTTCGGCGCGGGCGTCGCCGTGCCGGGGACGGGCATCTCGCTCCAGAACCGCGGCGCGAACTTCTCGCTCGACCCCGCGAGTGACAACTGCCTTGCCGGGGGCAAGAGGTCCTACCACACCATCATTCCCGGCTTCCTGCTCAGGGACGGCGCTGCCGTCGGTCCGTTCGGCGTGATGGGCGCGTTCATGCAGCCGCAGGGTCAGACCGAGGTCCTCGTCAACACGCTCGATTATCACATGAACCCGCAGGAGGCGCTTGACGCGCCGCGCATCCAATGGATCGGCGGCAGGAGGCTCGAACTGGAGCGTGAGGCGGGCGAGGCCATTGCCGACGAGCTGCGCGCGATGGGCCACGAGGTCACGGTCGTGGACGACCGCATTTCGATGGGCCGCGGTCAGATCATCTGGCGCGGAGAGGACGGCGTTTACACGGCGGGCACCGAGCCGCGCTGCGACGGCGCGGTCACCGCGTGGTGAGGCCGCGCGGGACAAGCGCAAAGAGACCCGCCCCGGTCCATTCGCGCTGGGCTGAACCTCATGTGTGAGAGCGTTACCTGTTGTGACGCGCCCGACGACGCGGCGCTTGACGCCTGCCGCGCGCTCGGTAAGGCATTGGCCGAGAGAAGAAAGAATCCCCCTGCTCTGTTCCGGATACGGGCTTCATCTTCCACTAACAGGATCTTTTCCATGGGTCATCCCTCCTTTCGCTGTCATGATAACAAAAACTTGTGTCGAAATGATGACCCTCAGAAGTATTATAGTTCTATCTGCAGCATTCATCAAATAAAACAGCGCAGCTCCCGCGTGGAAGCTGCGCTCAGTATGACCCGTTAAGGGGTTTCCTGCTGAACAATGTATTCTTTCAGCACAAAGGGGATATAGAAGCCACCATAGTCCTCAAGGTAAATAACCATTTCATTCTCTGGGTTTTGATACAGTCCGCAGCCTCCATATTTTTCGTCAAGATTTTTGCCTGAGAAGTCCACCGTGGGACTTCCGATATTTCTGTGTAAGATGCTTCTGAGATAACCCAACTCTACACTGCCCTCCGGGATCTCCGATACCGTTTCTCGACTCCGAGCATAAACTGCGCCATTGACCGCAATCTCTTCTCTGTATGCAAAATGATCAAAGATGCCATATCCAATGCAAAGAGCGAGGATCGTCGCAATCACCGCAGTCAGAGCAACTAATCTTTTCTTCTTTTTCCAGGCACCCTTAAAACGCTTCAACTGTTTTGCATCTCCGTCCGCTGGCAGCACGAACGCATTTTTCATGTTTGAAAGATATTTGCTGGCTGCTGTTTACTTTAAATGACATAAACCTTACCACCCTTCAAATCTATAACCATTATAACACAATAGATTTGGGGGTGGTAAGGTTGGCTGCGAATTATTCCATTTTCAGAAATTTCCTATACTTTTGACCCCGGCATCATGCCATTGCTCATAGAGGGCGCATATCATTTCTCAGAGAAACCTGCTCATCTTTTTCCACCTCCGGTGCACTATTTTGCAATGCGCCCTTTTTTTCTCTTATTCGCCGAAGGCCGCCGTCCCCCGCGTCAGAAGGTGATGCGAAGCAGGTCGGTCGACCACTCCAGATGTGCTTTCAGCGCCTCGGACGCCTTCTCCGGATCACGGGTACGCAGGGTCTTGAGAATATCCAGATGCTGCTGCGCGCTCACCCGCACGTCGTTGAGCGCGTCCACCGACATAGATTGATAACGCCGCAGGTTGGAATCGTAGCTGGCGACAATCCTCTTGATGTACTTATTCGTGCAGCGTTCGATAAAGAGGATGTGCAGCCTCCAGTCCAGCTCGGAAAACTCTCCTGGTCCGGGATACTCCCCACGCTCGCAGACATCGAGCTGCGCCTGAAACATACGCTCGTAATAGTCGATCTCCTCGTTGGTGATACGGTAAATGGACGTTTTGATCGCCTGCATCTCCAGCAGGCAGCGGACTTCGTACAGGTCCTCCATATCCTTTGAGGAGAGGGGCTTAACATAGGCGCCGATCCCGTTTTTGACCTCAACGAAATCCTCTGTCGCCAACATACGCAGCGCCTCACGCACAGGTGTCCGGCTCATGCCAAGCTGGGACGCCAGCTGGCTCTCGCTCAGAATGTCTTCGGGCATGACCTTTCCCTTGCAGATCGCGTCCTTGATCTCATCGTATGCTTTTTCTGACAGATTGACCTTATGCTTTGCTTCCAACATGATATTACTTTCCATTTCACAGTTTTCTCGGGAGAACGCGGGCAAAAGGCCCCGGTATGCGGTAGATCCCCGCATACCGGAGCATCAGCCCTCCGCCGCAGTTTTTGTTCATTATACACAACCGCTGCGCAGATTGCAATGTAAAAAATTCCGCGGAGCCGCGCTGTGTCGATCAGGCGAACGCAAACAGCGTGAACGCGGGCCAATAGGTCACGAGCATCAGCACAACCAGCAGCGCAAACAGGAACCAGATCATGTACTTCATCATCTTGCCGATGGAAACGCCGGAGATGGCGGAAGCCACGAACAGGTCGATGCCATAGGGCGGCGTGCAGAAGCCGATGGCGAGGTTCATCGTCAGCATGATGCCAAAGGTAACGGGACTCATGCCCAGCGCCGTGACAACGGGCAGCAGGATGGGCGCGAGAATGATGGTCGCTGGAATGTTATCCACCAAGCAGCCGACAATGAGCAGGAACAGGTTGATGAGTACGAAGAGCAGGATCTTGTTGTCGGTAATGCCGAGCATGGCAGCCGCCAGCGTACGGGGAATGCCCGTCAGACTGAGGTAAGCCGCGAACGCAGAGGACAGGCCGACCATGAATGTGGTCGCGCCGTTGACAATGACGGTATCGCGCAGCGCCTTATAGGCCGCCTTCGCGTCCAGCTCCTTATACACAAAGCGGCCGACGATGTAGGAATACACCACGCTGATGACGGCAGCCTCCGTAGGAGTGAACCAGCCGCTGTAGATGCCGCCAAGAATGATGACCGGAGAGAGCAGCGCCCAGATCGCATCAACAAAGCTGACCCAGATGGCCTTAAAGCTGAACTTCTTGCTCTCGCCCTTGAAGCCGTACTTCTTGCTAAGAATGTAGCAGGCGATCATCAGCGCAACGCCCATGGCAATGCCGGGGACCACGCCCGCTTTGAAAAGATCGGTGATCGACGTGCCGGTGGCAACGCCGTAAATAACAAAGGGAACGCTGGGGGGAATGATAACGCCGATCGTGCCGGCGGCAGCGCAGATGGCCGCGCTGTAGCCCTCGTGATAGCCCTTATCCTTCATCGCGGGGATCATGAACGAGCCGACCGCAGAGGTAGTAGCGATGGCCGAGCCGGAGATCGCCGCAAAGAACATGCAGGTGATCGTGGTGACCATGCTCAGGCCGCCCGTGATAAAGCCCATAAAGGTATCAAAGAAATTCAGCATACGCTTGGCGATGCCGCCGCCGCTCATCAGATTACCTGCGAGCATAAAGAACGGGACCGCCATCAGGGGGAACGAGTCGCAGCCGGTGATGGCCTTCTGCGAGATCATCAGCAGCGGAATGCTGCCGTCGCCGCAGACAAGAATGGCGATCAGGGTGGCGATACCGATGGCGTAGCCGATCGGCACCATCATGATCAGCAGAATAAAGAAGCTGGCAAACAATACGATCGATTCCATTTACTCTACCTCCTTGCCGGCCGCTTTCTTAATATCCTCCACGACCTGACCGATCAGGCGCAGGCTGAGGATAAAGGACGAGATGGGCAGAACGCTGTAGACGATCCACATCGGCAGGCGCATCGCGCCGGACACATTGCCGCGGGTATACATCTGATTGACCAGCTCGCTGCCGTTGATGACAAGAAATACATTGAAGGTGATCAGGACCAGCGTGGCAAAGATGTCCACGACCGAGATGACCTTCTCATTTTTGACCAGAGACTTCAGCAGCTCCACCTTGATGTGCTGCTTGTCCCGCTGCGCGATGCTGACACCCAGCCAGATCTGCCAGATAAAGATGTAGCGCGTCAGCTCCTCGCTCCACGTCAGGGAGTCATTGAAGACCTTACGCATGATGACCTGTGCGAACACGATCAGCGTCGTACAGACGAGGCTTCCGCAGAGGAGGTATTCCTCCAGCTTGTCGTAGCCGTAGATCAGCTTTCCGAAAAAGCCGGTCTTTTTCATAGATGAGCTCAACTCCTCTCGAGAAAATACGGCGGGCGGGCCTTCGGCGCGCACGGGAACCCGCCATATCCGTTAGGGAACAAAACCGATTGCGTAGAATTACTTGTTGAAGGAAGTGGCAAGATCAAAGATCTCGGTACCCCATGCCGCCTTGTACTCGTCGTACATGGGCTGGACCTTATCGACGAAGGACTGATACTGCTCGTCGGTGAGGTAGTTGACCTCCATGCCGGCCTCCTGCAGCTTGGCGACGATATCCGTGTTGTCCTCAAGCTCGATGTTGCGCTGGTTGGCGACCATGTTGGCGCAGCACGCCTTGAGAATGGCCTGATCGTCGGCGCTGAGGCTGTTGACCCAGTTCTCGTTGGTCAGAATGGGCAGGAAGTTATGGACGTGGTTATCGATGGTCAGATACTTCTGGACCTGCTGGAAGCCGGAGGCGTAGATCAGCGTGGGGGGATTCTCCTGGCCTTCGACCGTGTGCTGCTGCAGGCCGGTGAACAGCTCAGAGAAGCTCATCGGAGTGGCGTTCGCGCCAAGGACCTCGTACATGCGGATAAAGACGGGGGAGTTCATCACGCGGATCTTCAGGCCGGCGAGATCATCGGGAGTGTAGATGGGACGGACGGAGTTGGTGGTGCAGCGGGGGCCGTTGTAAACATAGCCGAGGCTGATGAAGCCGTTGCCGGCGATCCACTCGTCGATCTGCTCGCCGAGCTTGCCGTCAAGTGCGTCAAACGCACTCTGCGCGTCGGTGAACAGGTAGGGCATATCCAGAACGCCGATGCGCTCATTGTAAGCCGTCAGAACGGAAGTGGAGGGCAGAGCCATCTGAATGGTACCCATTGCGACGGATTCGCACAGCTCTTCGTCGCCGCCCAGCTCAGCATTGGGGAAGATCTGGACTTCGATGCGCCCATCGGTCTTGGACTCGATCTCGTCCTTGAAGATCAGCAGAGCCTTATGGGTGGAACGGTCCTCGGCCTCAACGTGGCCGATCTTGAGAACGATCTTCTCAGCGGAGGGATCTGTCTGGGTATCGCCATTGCCGCTGGGGGCGTCGGTCTTGCTGCCGCAGGCAGTCAGGGCCAGGATCATAGCGAGTGCAAGGATCAGAGATAACGCCTTTTTCATTTCAATTCCTCCTGTTTTCATCGCTTCTTGCTGTTTATTTCTTCCGGGATACGCCCGGTGGGGCACACTTTTCGTCTTCCCCTCACACGATCTCGACAAAGCCCTCGTCGGCATTGACGAGCAGCGTGTCGCCGTCCTTGACGGTCTCGTAAAACTCCTCCGGCAGGCGGTCGACCATGGGGATCTCCATAATGATCGCACCGGCGACCAGCACGGGATCGGGGTCCTGCACGATCAGAGCAGCGGGCATGTTGTGGAAGCGGTCGAGATGGTACAGGCCGTCCTGCTGAACGACGGAGCTGCCCTTGCCGCCTGGGAAGAGCAGGACCTTCTTGGCAATGATGCGGCCCTCAAGGTAGTGGTTCTTTTCCTCCATCATGCCGTCCTCGGGACGGACCTGATAGAACATGATGCGATCCTTGGAAATGATGGCTTCAGCCTGCGCCTTGCCCTCCGAAATCTTATGACATGCAAATTTCTTTCCCATATTACTTCACCTCTCCGGTCAGAGCGGCCTCGATGCAGGTATCGAGGTCACGGATGACAAAGTTGATCCCGCGGCGGCGGGGATAGTACGCACACTTGGGGGACTCGGTGATGCCGACCATGCCTTTGAGATAGTGCCAGCAGGGTTGGTCGGGGCAGGAGTCGGAGATCAGCTCCGCGCCCGCGGCGGTCAGAATGTCGTTCACGCCCATGCGCTCCGCCATCTGCAGCGCGTGGCTGGAGACGAGGATATACATGGGGATAGCGAGCTTCTTGCCTTCAATATGTTCGGCGATGTACTTGGCCTCCTCCAGCGTAAAGTGCGGGCAGCCGAACATGGCAAAGTCCACCTTGCCGTCATGCGTCTCGTCGCAGAACTTCTCCTCGAAGTCCTTGAGGTCCTGATCGGTGATAACGACCTCGCGCTCCGGCTTCTTGCCGCCGAAAGCAGCCTCCAGCGTGGGCGCCTCGGGCGTAAAGCCGACGATGTGGTACATGCCGTAGGCGCCGGAGGTATTGAGCTGTGCGCCGAGGTTGCGCAGTGCTTCCGGGGTGATGACTTTCGGCAGGCCCGTGAACACGGGGATGCCCTCGCCGATCTTGTCGCCCATCATGCCGAGCAGATGATACTCATAGGCGCTCTTCATGTTGGCCTCGACGCGAACGAGGACGTTGCCCTTGCGGTTCTCATCGAGCAGCAGGCCGTATTCGGGAACGCAGCCCGTGATGGCCGCGCACAGCGCGCTGTTGGCGCTCTCGCGGTTGGAGCGCGCGCCCCAGACGGCGTTGACGTACGGCGTGGCACTGGATTCGGAGAACGCGCAGACCTCGCCGAAGTTCGGCACATTGGTGGCGATGTAGGGGGTGCAGTTGTAGCTGAGTACCGCGCCGAGCGCACGGTAGGCATTGTCCGTGCGGATCATGTGAGCAATGTCCTCCGCATCCGCGGGGTGGGCGCAGGCGCCGGTAAAGTGGCCGGTGCAGAAGCCCGGGTTGAGCGTAGGCGCCACGCGGCAGCGCGCGCCGGCCTTGACCAGCTTCTCGGCAAACCAGAGGTCGCCGTCCTGATTGCTCAGGGCCACATGCGCCCGCTTGATCGGCACCATGCGCTGTGCGTCAAAGCACTCGCCGATGCCGACCTGGATCTTCATGGCATAGGCTGCGCCCTCGCCATATTTGCCCTCCAGCATGGCTTTCTGTTCATCGTTGAGAATCATGTATTTCCCTCCTGTTTTTTATTGGACGGTCATTCCTGAATAAGAGACATGCGCGGATTCTTCGCCACCTCGCCGAGCAGCGCCTCGGAAACCTCGATCTCCCCAAGGTGGAGCGTGTTTTTGATGCGGATGATCTTCGGATCGTCTCGGTCGATATTGCGGCAGCATTTGAGCGCCACGCGGACTGCCGTTTCCGCATCGTCCACCGTGCAGGGGACCGATGCGTCGATCAGGCAGTTGCAGGCGATTGCGTTGGCGTACATCGCCTCCAGGTCCAGCTGGTCGGCGACCTTCCTTGTGATAACATCGAACAAGCCCACACCGATGCCGTTGCCGTGGCTTGCCGGCGTTACGTCCAGCAGCACGAGGCGCTGATACTTCGGGATATGCAGCACGAACTTCTTCAGCACGGAGCTTCGGCCGAGAATGTTGGGATCAAAGCCAGCGCCGGAAACGTCCTTGCCGATCTCGTCACAAACGATGACGTCCGCTTCGTCGAGCATGATATAGGGCATATTGCCCCGCGCGATCTGCACAAGCTCCTTTTCCCGCTCGATCAGCCCCTCGGCAGGGACCGCTTCGACGGCATAAGTCTTGTCGTAAGCATTTTCCAGAATTGCGATGCCGAAGCCGATCGGCGCTTTTTTCAAAATCAGCCGTGCCGTTTCCTCGATCACGTCGGCAAATACCTCCGGCGCTTCCTCATGCACAGCCGAGCAGCCCTTGTGGTTGCCAAGGCCGATAACGAGCATCTTGCAAAGGCCGCTCTGAATGGGGCCGACAAAGTCGGTATGCAGCTTCACGCGATTGATGGGTATGATCAGGTCCGCCTCATACGCGGCACGATCAAACCACACGGGACGGCCGTTCGCGCAGTCGCCGAGATGCACGGTGTCCACCGTCGTCACGACCGGAACGCCCAGACGCTCCTCGGTCACACCGTATCCGGCAAGCACCTCACGCTGCCCCTCCTCCGTACCGCCGCCGTGACTGCCCATAGCGGAGACGATAAAGGGCTTTGCCCCAAGCTCCTTCAGGCCCTTCACCGTCGTTTCCACAATGCGGGACAGGTTCTGGATGCCGCGGCTTCCCACGCCGACTGCCACACGCATACCCGGCTTGACCAGCGCACAGATCTCCGGCTTTACCAGCTCGCGGCGCACGGTGTCCTCTATATCGGTCAGGCAGGTCTCATCGAACTGTTGACGCACACGGTACATCTTCGGCAGCGGACGACGCAGGTCCTCTTCCAGCAGGATCGGCACGGGACTCACCTCTTTCTTATCGTTTCAGCATTTTATCAGGTCCTGCGGCGTTTCACCGCGGTACATGGCAAGCGCGTTGTTCACCGCACGCTCCCGCAGATCCAGCAGGGACTCCTCCGATGCGTAGGAAATATGCGGGGTGACAAGGATATTTTCCGTTTGCAGCAGCGGGCTGTCCGGACGGATCGGCTCCTCTGTCACTACGTCAAGGACCGCGCCGCCGATCACACCCTCCCTGACCGCCGCGATCAGGTCGTCTTCCTTCACCAGCGCGCCGCGCGCAACATTGATCAGAATGGCGGTCTTTTTCATTTTCCGCAGCAGATCCTTATTGATGAGACCCTGTGTCAGCTCCGTCAGGCGGACATGCACGGAAACGTAGTCCGCACAGCGCAGCCCCTCGTCCAGCGTCACCGGCTCGGCGCCGCAGGCCCGTATTTTCTCCTCCGGCTGGTAGGGGTCGTACACCAGCACCTTCATGCCCAGCGCGGCGGCGCGGCGCGCCGTCACGCTGCCGATGTACCCGAAGCCCATCAGGAGAAGCGTCTGCCGGTTCAGGCGGTGGATCGGCGCATCGACAGCCTCCGCTCCCCAGCAGCCGTCGCCGATATGGGCGGAGAAGTGAGATATTTTCTTATAGTAGTGGAAGATCACCGCCAGCACATAGTCGGCAATGTCCTCCGAGCAGTAGCCATTTACATTGGTAACGGGTATCCCCCGCGCACGGGCCGCCGCAACGTCCACGTTGTTGTAGCCGCTGCCGAACACAGCGATCCCGCGGCAGCAGTCCAAACGCGCGATCACGCCAGCGCTCATGTCTGCGCTGATCTGCGCGAGGACCACATCGGCCTGTGCGCCGAACCGTTCCAAATCGTCCTCGAACGGAACACCGGAGCATTCAATGCGGCAGTCCGGAAACGCCTTTCGCAGAAGTGCCGTTTCCACGCTGTAATCCGGCCACTCATTGTCAATGATCCAAAAGAACGGCTTGTGTTCCATAGGGACAACCTTCTTTTCTCCCCGTCGACAACCATTATCCCATCTGTATACAGGTTGTTTTAAGGTGATTTTATTGTCTCGTGCTTTACTTGTCAATATTTTTCATGATCTTCTTTCATTTTTGTCAACTAAACCAAATTGCACCATGCCCATTTAGCACTTCTCTCCAGAGAAGCGCGCAAAACAGCCGACCGATAAGTAAGCAGTCTGTCGAGAAACCCGGCTGCCCATTAAGCGGCGGCCGGGCTTCTGATGTATACGGGGCAGAAAAAGCGGAAAAGAGAGAGACGGGAGCGGTCGTTCCCTTTCCACACAGCCAGTTTTTTCAAGTTCATGGCAACAAACTTAAGCTTCACCCAGTTCGTCACCTGAGCCA
>OGLF01000989.1_pt1 | contig 17006 bp, 10 predicted proteins | sample 1572701 | NCBI WGS metagenome assembly OGLF01 (sample SAMEA2581910, study PRJEB24529) | metagenome | biome: Human gut stool | place: China | collected 2011 | reverse complement strand
AACCAGCGTATCCAGCTCAATTATGGCAGGGAGTACGGACTGAAGATACAGAGCACCTACGGGCAGGGCACCGAGATCTGGGTGCGGATTCCGTGCCGGGCAGAGAAAATCAAAAGAAAACGCAACATTTCCAAAAAAATTACACCTTTTGAGGAAAATACGGCAAAATTGTGAATGAGCTGTTCATAATTTAGTAAAAAATTATACTTATTTCAAAAGCCAGTCGGTATTTTTTAAACCGTCCGAAAGCTATAATAGGTACATGGTTAAGGACTTAACCAAATCTAATAAAAACTTTGGGAGGTTTTTAAAATGAAAAAAAAGTTAGTGAGTGTATTGATGTGCATGGCAATGGGCGCAACCTTACTGGCAGGCTGCGGAAGCGAGGAGGCTGCTGACAGCAGCAACACAACGGCAGCAGATGCAGCAGACGCAGATACGGCAGCGGACAGCGAAGCAGCGGATGCTTCTGACGCAGCAGATGCGGCAGACGCAGCTGACGGGGATGTAATCACAATCGGCTTTGCACAGGTTGGCCATGAGTCTGACTGGCGTACCGCATCCACGAATTCCGCACAGTCCATCTTCTCGGCAGAGAACGGATATGATCTCCAGTTCGTTGACTGCGACCAGGATTCGGCAGTCCAGCTGGAGGCAGTACGTGGCTTCATCGAGCAGGATGTGGATTACATCATCATCGACCCGATCGTATCGACAGGCTGGGACACGGTACTGACAGAGTGCGAGGAGGCAGGTATTCCGGTTATCGTCATTGACCGTACGATTGATGATTCGGACAAATATATTTCATGGGTAGGCTCCAACTTCAAGAATGAGGGTCTTGCAGCAGGTGAGTGGTTAAAGGCTTACACGGATGCAAAGGGCATCAGCGACGTGAACGTGCTCGTTATCGAGGGAACAACCGGTGCTTCCGCACAGATCGGACGTACGGACGGCTTCAAGGAGATCGCAGATGCAAACGGCTGGAACATTCTGGATTCCCAGACCGGTGATTTCACACAGGCTGGCGGACAGGAGGTTATGGAGTCTTACATCAAGAGCTACGAGGGACAGTTCAATGTAGTGGTATGCCAGAACGATAACGAGGCATTTGGTGCGATGGATGCCATGAAGGCAGCAGGTATCTCCTATGGTGTGGACGGAGACGTGATCCTGATTTCCTTCGATGCCTGCACCGCAGGTCTTGAGTATGTAATGTCCGGCGACATCAATGCAGACTTCGAGTGCAACCCGCTTGCAGCTCCGTTTGTAGAGGATGTTATCCAGCAGTTAGAGTCCGGCAGCACACCTGACAAGGAAGTATACATGGTTGAGCACTGGTATGTAAATGAGGACATCCTTTCATCCATCACGGTAAACGGCGAGGAGCAGGAGCTTACCGTGGTTACACAGGAGATCGTTGACGCACAGTATTAAGACGGTCTGACAACAGGACAAACATTATAGCAGGGACAGAGAAGAAGCTGCTTCACAGACAGGGAATTTGTAATGGGGGAGGCCGGTTGGTCTCTCCCAATTTTAAGGAAAGGGTGGAGTAAAATGGAGCATAATGTGGTACTGACCATGCGGGGGATTACCATGACATTTCCGGGTGTAAAGGCACTGGACAATGTGGATCTTACACTGCGGAAGGGCGAGATCATGGCACTGATGGGAGAAAATGGTGCCGGGAAATCTACACTGATCAAGTGTCTGACCGGAATCAACGCGTTCGATGCGGGAGAAATACGCGTTGACGGGATCGATGGACCGGTGGTCAATCATTCGACCCTGGATGCACAGAAAAAGGGCATATCCACGGTGTATCAGGAAGTCAATCTTTGCCCGAATTTGAGTGTGGCAGAAAATTTATTTATCGGCAGGGAGCCGAAGACAAAGCTTGGAACCATCGACTGGAAGACGATGACAGCAAAATCCAACAGGATTATTAAGAGCCTGGATCTTGATATTGACGTAACCAAAAATCTGGAGGAGTATTCACTGGCGCTCCAGCAGATGATTGCGATTGCAAGAGCGGTGGATATGGATTGTAAGGTACTGATTTTAGACGAGCCGACATCCTCCCTGGATGACCATGAGGTTGAAAAGCTGTTCGTTCTTATGCGGCAGCTGAAGGAAAAGGGTGTGGCGATTGTGTTTGTGACACACTTTCTGGAGCAGGTATACGCAGTCTGTGACCGGATCACAGTGCTCCGGAACGGCATACTGGTCGGAGAATATCCGATTGAGGAGCTGCCAAGGGTAAAGCTGGTCGCAGCGATGATGGGCAAGGATTTTGATGACCTTGCAGCTGTAAAATCAGAAGAGAAGAAGGATTTCACCAATGTGCCGGTGGTTATCGATGCGCAGGGCATGAGCCACAAGGGAAAGATCAAGCCGTTTGATTTACAGATACATAAGGGTGAGGTCGTGGGACTGACAGGTCTGCTTGGCTCGGGACGCAGTGAGCTGGCGCGTGTCATCTATGGAGCGGATAAAAACCAGACAGGTAAGCTGTTTGTCAACGGAAAAGAGGCAAAGATCAATGCGCCGATTGATGCGATGAATCTTGGAATGGGACTTCTTCCGGACGACAGAAAGGCAGAGGGCATTATCGCAGACTTATCTGTACGAGAAAATATAATTCTGGCAATGCAGGCAAAGCGCGGAATGTTTAAGCTGCTTCCAATGAGCAGACAGAACGAGATCGCAGACAAGTATATCGAGCTGCTGCAGATCAAGACGGCGAGCAGGGAGACCCTGATCGGGCAGCTCTCCGGCGGAAACCAGCAGAAGGTGATTCTGGCACGCTGGCTTGCCACAGATCCGGAATTCCTTATTCTGGATGAGCCGACCAGAGGTATCGATGTCGGGACAAAGACTGAGATCCAGAAGCTTGTGATCGAGCTTGCGGATCAGGGAAAGAGTCTGATCTTCATCTCTTCCGAGATTGAGGAGATGCTCAGAACATGCTCCAAGCTGGTGGTATTAAGGGATGGTCAGGAAGTGGGAGAGATCACTGAGGAACTGACCCAGGGGCATGTAATGCAGTCCATAGCAGGAGGTGGCAGGAATGAGTAAGTTTAAGAAGCTGGTCAGCCAGCCGTTGTTTTTACCGATTTTCTGTATGATACTGGTGATGGCGGTAAATATCATCTATGATGTGATGGCAGGAAATTTTGCATTTAACTTTTTTACCATCTCCATCCGCAACGGGGTATTGTACGGACGCATCATTGATATTTTAAACCGCGGCAGTGAGATTGCCGTTCTTGCCATCGGCATGACGCTGGTTGTGTCCTGCTCGGCAGGAACGGATATTTCCGTCGGCTCGGTCATGTCACTGGCGGCATCGTTCTGCTGCATGCTTCTGGCAGGCTACGGCGTGTCCTCCACCAACAGCCTTGCAGCGCCGCTGATCGTCGGTGTGCTTGGCGGCATCCTGATGGGATGTGCCTGCGGTGCGTTTAACGGTTTTCTGGTATCGTATCTGAATGTGCAGCCGATGGTGGCAACGCTGATCCTGTTTTCGGCGGCGAGGGCAATCGGACTTCTGCTCTGCAACAACATGATCGTATACGTCCGGGATGATTCCTTCAAAATCTTCGGCGGCTATCTCGGATTTATGCCGACACCGATCGTGGTTGCCATCGTGTGCATCCTGATCACATCGCTGGTGCTCCGCAAGACCGCACTGGGCTTATATATCCAGAGCGTCGGCATCAATAAGAAGGCTTCCCGCATCGCGGGCATCAATTCCGAGCGCATCATTTTCCTGTGCTATGTTGTCTGCGGATTGTGTGCAGGAATTGCCGGTATTGTTGCTTCCTCCCGGATCAGCTCTGCGGATTCCAACAACATCGGACTGAACTTCGAGCTGGATGCGATTCTGGCAGTTGCACTCGGCGGCAACAGCCTCGGCGGCGGAAAGTTCCGGCTGGCAGGCTCTATTATCGGTGCGTACACCATCCAGGCGATCACCACCACCCTGTATGCGCTCGGCATCTCGACCGAGCAGGCACCGGTGTACAAGGCGGTCATTGTTATCATTATTGTGGCAATCCAGGCACCTCCGTTTAAGGCATTTATGAAAAAAATGTCTGTAAGGAGACAGCTTGCCAAAGGAGGTGCTGCATAATGAAAGCGAAAAAATTAAATGGAAATACGGTTCTTCTGATAATTACCATCGCGCTATTTTTTGTGATGTATGCCGTGGGCTGTGTGATTTATTCCAATAAGGGCTTCACACATCTGCAGACGTTTTTGAACATCCTTATCAATAATGCGGGTCTGCTCTGCATCACCTGTGGAATGACCTGCGTGATGCTGACCGGCGGCATCGATATTTCCGTTGGCTCGCTGGTTGCCATGGACTGCATGATTCTTGCCGTCGGCATGGAGCGCTGGAACATGAATGCGGTTCTGCTCTGCATACTTGTGCTTGCCATCGGGATTGTGTTCGGCGTGGTGCAGGGCTTCTGTGTCGGCTATCTGAATATCCAGCCGTTCATTGTGACAATGGCGGGAATGTTCTTCGCCAGAGGCATGACAGCCGTGATCAGCACGGAACAGATCTCCATCAGCAGCAATGCATTTTTTGTAAAGCTTGCCAATACGAAGATCAGCCTTCCGTTTGGCTCCTATACCAACAACAAGGGCGTGGTGCAGGTTCCGTTTATCCGTGTATCGGTAATCGTGGCGCTGCTCGTGCTGATAGCCGTATTTTTCATGCTCCGCTATACCAAGTTCGGCAGAAGCCTTTACGCAGTCGGAGGAAGTGAGCAGTCGGCGACCATGATGGGACTGGACGTGAAGAAGACGAAGCTGAAGGCGTATGTGCTTTCCTCATTCCTCTGCTCGATCGGCGGCATCTGCTACTGCCTGAACACGATGTCGGGAAATGTGCAGCAGGCACTCGGACTTGAGATGGATGCCATTGCTTCCTCCGTTATCGGCGGTACATTATTGACAGGCGGTGTGGGAAATGTCATCGGCTCCTTCTTTGGTGTACTTATCAACGGAACGATTTCCACACTGGTGAAGACGAACGGCAAGCTGCTCAGCTCGTGGTCCAACATTGCGGTGGCTGCGCTGCTCTGCTTCTTCATCGTATTACAGAGTATCTTTGCAAAGATCAAAGAGAAGAGCAAATAAAAACAAGGCTGTCCAGGGGCTGTCCACTTCATGCGGCAGCCTTTTGGCTCCTCTATGGGAAAATACCGTGCTGCGTTAAAAAAGCACCCCGGGCAGGAGGTGCAGCCGGCAGGAGAAAAGGCGGGAGGAATATGAACATATTTCAGAAGAGGACTGTGGGAAAAAAAGGAATCGCGGCGGCGCTGCTTGCCAGCCAGCTGCTCTTTACAGCCGGCTGTGGGAGTGGAGAGCAGAGAGAGACTGCGGGACAGCTGGATACGGAGCAGACGATGCAGCAGGACGGCTATATTGTGGTCGGATATGTGCAGGTCGGCTCGGAATCCGACTGGAGAACCACCAACACACAGTCCTTTAAGGATGTGTTCACGCAGGAAAACGGCTACTATCTGATCTTCGAGGACGGACAGCAGAAGCAGGAGAACCAGGTGAAGGCAATCCGCAATCTGATCCTGCAGGAGGTGGATTATATCGTGCTCGACCCGATCGTGGAGACAGGCTGGGAATCCGTTCTGGAGGAGGCGAAGGAAGCCGGAATCCCGGTGATTCTGTCTGACCGCAGGGCGGAGATGGAGGACGACAGCCTGTATACATGCTGGGTGGGCAGTGACTTCGCGGAGGAGGGCAGGAACGCCGGGCACTGGCTGGAGAATTATCTGGAAAAGCAGGGGCGGAGCGGGGAGACAGTTCATATCGTATCTCTCCAAGGGACGCTGGGCTCCTCTGCACAGATCGGGCGGACAGACGGATTCGCAGAGGTTCTCCAGCAGAATGAAAACTGGGTGATGCTGGAGCGCCAGTCGGGGGATTTCACGCAGGCAAAGGGGCAGGAGGTTATGAAGGAATTTCTCGAAAAATACGAGGATATTGATGTTGTAATCAGCGAGAATGACAATATGACCTTTGGCGCTATCGAGGCGATCCGGGAGGCGGGCAGGACGATTGGCAGTGACGGGGACATTATTATCCTGTCCTTTGATGCGGTAAGGGATGCCCTCAAGGCAATCCAGACCGGGGACATCGCGGCTGATTTTGAATGCAATCCGCTGACAGCCCCGCTTGTGGAGGAGACGATCCGCCGCCTGGAGGCGGGGGAAAGCGTGGAGAAGATCCAGTATGTGGAGGAGACATATTTTGACTGTGAGATGGATCTCTCGGAGCTGTTGGAGAGCAGACCATATTAGGCAGGAAGTCCCTGCTTCTGCTGGCGGTAAAATTATCTGAAAAAATTAGCACTCACCTCTTGACAGTGCTAACAACTGGTGCTATAACATAATTGTAACAGGGAGAACAAAGCAGGCGGCGCATAGATATGTGCCGCCTGTATATCATAGGAAGAGAAAGAGAGGTACGCTTATGAACATTCAGAAATTTACACAAAAGTCAGTGGAAGCCATTAACGATTGCGAGAAGCTTGCCTATGAATATGGAAATCAGGAGATCGAGCAGGAGCATCTTCTGGTTGCACTCATGCGGCAGGAGGATGGACTGATTCCGAAGCTGATTGAGAAGATGGAGATTCAGAAGGAGCACTTCATGGATAACGCCGAGCGGCATCTGGCAGCGCGTGTCAAGGTGTCCGGCGGTCAGGTCTATGTCGGACAGGATTTAAATAAGGTGCTCATTCATGCCGAGGATGAGGCGAAGCAGATGGGGGACGAGTATGTTTCTGTCGAGCATCTGTTCCTGGCGCTGATCAAGTATCCGAATAAGGCATTGAAGGAGATCTTTAAGGAGTACGGCATTACCAGAGAACGGTTTTTGCAGGCGCTCTCGACAGTCCGCGGCAATCAGCGCGTGACATCGGACAATCCGGAAGCAACCTACGACACGCTGGAGAAGTACGGGTATGATATGGTAGCCCGTGCGAGAGACCAGAAGCTGGATCCGGTCATCGGACGTGATGATGAGATCCGGAATGTCGTGCGGATTCTGTCCCGTAAGACGAAAAACAACCCGGTGCTGATCGGTGAGCCGGGTGTCGGCAAGACGGCTGTTGTCGAGGGACTTGCCCAGCGAATTGTAAAAGGCGATGTGCCGGAGGGCTTAAAGGACAAGAAATTGTTTGCACTGGATATGGGTGCGTTAATCGCAGGTGCAAAATACCGCGGTGAATTCGAGGAGCGGTTAAAGGCAGTGCTTGATGAGGTGAAAAGTTCCGAGGGACAGATTATCCTGTTCATTGATGAGCTTCACACGATCGTGGGTGCGGGCAAGACGGATGGTGCGATGGATGCCGGACAGCTGTTAAAGCCGATGCTTGCGCGTGGTGAACTGCATTGTATCGGTGCGACGACCCTGGATGAGTACCGCGAATACATTGAAAAAGATGCGGCGCTCGAGCGTCGTTTCCAGCCGGTAATGGTGGATGAGCCGACGGTCGAGGATACCATCTCCATTCTGCGTGGATTGAAGGAGCGCTACGAGGTTTTCCATGGAGTTAAGATTACAGATTCTGCGCTGGTATCGGCAGCAGTGCTCTCCAACCGTTATATTTCGGATCGTTTTCTTCCAGATAAAGCGATCGATCTGGTCGATGAGGCGTGCGCGCTGATCAAGACCGAGCTGGATTCCATGCCGACGGAACTGGACGAGTTGAACCGCCGTGTCATGCAGATGGAGATTGAGGAGACAGCGCTGAAAAAGGAGACCGACCGTCTGAGCCAGGAGCGTCTGGCAAATCTGCAGAAAGAACTGGCAGAGCTGCGCGATGAATTCAACACGAAGAAAGCGCAGTGGGAGAATGAGAAAAAGTCGGTAGAAAAAGTACAGAAGCTGCGTGAGGAGATCGAAGCGGTCAAGAATGAGATCAAGATGGCACAGCAGAAGTACGATCTGGAGAAGGCAGCCGAATTGCAGTACGGCAAGCTGCCACAGCTACAGAAGCAGTTGGAGATCGAGGAGGAAGCCGTGAAGAAACGCGACCTTTCCCTGGTGCATGAAAACGTCAGTGAGGAAGAGATTGCGCGGATCATCTCCAGATGGACAGGAATTCCGGTGGCAAAGCTGACGGAGAGCGAGCGTAACAAGACGCTGCATCTCGACGAGGAACTGCACAAACGTGTCATCGGCCAGGATGAGGGCGTCACGAAAGTGACGGAAGCAATCATCCGTTCCAAAGCAGGTATCAAAGACCCGAGTAAGCCGATCGGATCATTCCTGTTCTTAGGACCGACCGGTGTTGGTAAGACAGAGCTTGCAAAGGCGCTTGCAGCAAGTCTCTTCGATGATGAGTCGAATATGGTGCGTCTTGATATGAGTGAGTATATGGAGAAATATTCCGTCTCCCGTCTGATCGGAGCGCCTCCAGGATATGTCGGATACGATGAGGGTGGACAGCTGACCGAGGCAGTGCGCAGAAAGCCGTATTCGGTGGTATTGTTTGATGAGGTGGAGAAGGCACATCCGGATGTGTTCAACGTTCTGTTGCAGGTACTGGACGATGGACGAATCACAGATTCACAGGGACGTACCGTCGATTTTAAGAATACAATCATCATCATGACATCGAACCTTGGATCAGCACATCTGCTTGAGGGCATCGATGCAAACGGGGATATCAATCCGGAGTGCGAAGCGGCAGTTATGGACGAACTGCGCGGACATTTCCGTCCGGAGTTTTTGAACCGTCTGGATGAGATTATTATGTTTAAGCCGCTGACGAAGGACAACATCGGTAACATCATCAACCTTCTGGTTGCAGATCTCAACAAACGTCTGGCAGACCGTGAGATCACGGTGGAGCTGACCGATGCGGCAAAGCAGTATATCGTGGAACACGGGTATGATCCGATCTACGGTGCAAGACCGTTAAAGCGGTTCTTACAGAAGCATGTGGAGACACTTTCCGCAAAGCTGATTCTTGCGGATAAAGTCAGGGAGGGAGATACGATTCTGATTGATGTCTCCGGAAATGAACTGACGGCAGCAGTAAAAGCTTGAAAAAAGCAGACAACCGGGCAATTCCAGGATGGAATTGCCCGGTTTTTTTGTTATAATAACAAAAGAAAATGTCCGTGGAAGATATCATGGCTTCGGGCGGAATAAAATGAGAAAAAGCAGGAAGACAGTGTATGATAACGATTAAGGATATGGCAGAAATTGCGGGGGTCAGCCCGACTACCGTAGCGAATGTTCTGCATGGAAGAACGAAAAAAATGTCGAAGGAGACATTGAAAAAGGTGCAGGATGTGATCGATCAATCCCATTACGTTTCAAATATGGGGGCACGCGTTCTGGCAAATTATGGCTCCAGAATTATCGGAGTTATCATGAATTATGACAGGCGTGCGGAAAACAATGCAATGGCGGATCCGTTTTATGGAACCATAGTGGGAGCATTGGAAAAAGAAATCAGGGAACACGGTTACTATATGATGCTATATATGGCAGGGAGTGTTGAAGAAACGGTCAGGCTGGCATCTTCCTGGAATATTGAAGGACTGGTGGCGCTTGGCTGCCGGGCGGAGGATGTCCAGAAAATGAAAGAACAGTTAAAAATGCCGGTGGTGTTTATTGATTCTTATTTTGAAAATCAGGATTGTTATAATGTCGGGCTGGATGACTTCGGGGGAGGATACATGATGACAAATTATCTGATCCGGCAGGGGCATAGAAGAATTGCGTTTCTGGCAGATCAGCAGGAACCGGCAGGTGTTGACCGGGAGCGTTTGCTGGGATATCAGAAAGCACTTGAAGAGAATGGAATCATATTTCATGAGAGGGACTATGTCCCGATCAGCTTCAGAAAACAGACGAGACACACGCGGTTGTGGGAATTTTGTCAGGAGCGCCTGAATGAGTATACGGCACTGTTTTTCGCTTCGGATTTTTATGCAAGCGACGCAGTATTTATTTTTCAATCGCAGGGGATACGTGTCCCACAGGATATATCGGTGGTAGGATTTGATGATAACCTGTTTGCAGAGCACTGCCGTCCAATGCTTACGACGGTGCTGGTTTTTTATGTGTTGTGTCAGAAGTGGATTATTTCAGGTGTTGTGACAGGTGCAGTGAAGCAGTAAAAAGAAAGACAGGTGGGAAGAATGAAAAATGCATGGTGGAAAGAAGCAGTTATTTATCAGATTTATCCCAGAAGCTTTTGCGACAGCAATGGGGATGGAATTGGAGATATTGAGGGGATCATCAGCAAACTGGATTATTTGAAGCGTCTTGGCATTGACATAATCTGGCTTTCACCGATCTATGAATCTCCAAATGATGACAATGGATATGACATCAGTGATTATCAGAATATTATGAGAGAATTTGGTAATATGAAAGATTTCGACCGGCTGCTGGAGCAGGCACATATACGAAATATTCGGATTATTATGGATCTTGTAGTAAATCATACGTCTGATGAGCATCCATGGTTTATAGAAAGCAGAAAAAGCAAAGAAAATCCGTATCGTGATTTTTATATATGGAAAGAAGGAAAGGATGGCAGGGAACCTAATAACTGGGGATCGTGGTTTGGTGGAAGCGCATGGGAATATGATGATGCGACAGACATGTATTATCTGCATATTTTTTCTAAAAAACAGCCGGATCTGAATTGGGATAATGATAAGGTGCGGCAGAAAATATACGAGATGATGCGGTGGTGGCTGGAAAAAGGTGTGGATGGGTTCCGCATGGATGTTATCAGCCTGATTTCAAAGAACCCGGCATTCCAAGACGGGGAAATACATGGTTTGTACGGAGATCTGGTACCGTACTGTGCACATGGACCGCATGTGCATGAGTATTTAAAAGAGATGAATCGCGAGGTTCTCTCCAAATATGATATCATGACAGTCGGGGAAACATCATGTGTGACATTGGAGGAAGCAAAAAAATATGCGGGGGAAGACCGGCAGGAACTGAATATGGTATTTCAGTTTGAACATGTGGAACTTGGCAGTGGGATTTACGGGAAATGGAATGACCAGCCAATCGATCTTATAGCGTTAAAAAAGGTTTTCAAAAAGTGGGAAGAAGGTTTAGAGGGCATTGGGTGGAATGCCCTGTTCTGGAGTAACCATGATCAGCCGAGAGCCGTTTCACGTTATGGAAATGACGGGGAATATCGCGAGTATTCGGCAAAAATGCTGGGAGTATGCCTGCATTTGATGAAAGGAACGCCCTATATTTATCAGGGAGAAGAACTTGGAATGACAAATGCCGGATTTACAGATCTTTCAGATTACCGTGACCTGGAATCCATCAATGCTTACCATGAACTGGTGGAAGTGCAGGGGGTAGAGCCGGAGCAGATGATGCGTTATCTTGGAAAAGTAAGCCGTGATAATGCGAGGACACCAATGCAGTGGAATACAGAGACAAATGCCGGATTTACAACAGGAACGCCGTGGATCAGGGTAAATGAAAACTATAAAAAAATCAACGCTGCAGCACAGCTGAAAGACCCGGATTCTATTTATAATTTCTACCGGAGACTGATCCAAATCCGGCATGAGGAAGAGATTGTAGTCAGCGGAAGTTTTGAGATGCTGATGGAAGAGAGCGGACAGATTTTTGCATACCAGAGAGTATTGGATGATAAAAAGCTGGTGGTACTTTGTAATTTTACACCTAACCATGTGGCTTTTGACGGAGTGCCTAAGAAAGCGGAGATTATGATCGGAAATTACAAGAACGAAGGAGGAACCTACTTAAGACCTTATGAAGCGATCGCATATAAGGTGGAGGTGTGAACAGGCGCAGGTTGGATGCGGAATGCGGAAAAATGATTTATAGAAACCTTCAGGCTGGTATAATATGAATATACGAAGTCTGAAGGTTTTTATAACGAAGAGGAAAGCTAGGAGTGATCCGTAGATTTTAAAAAGTCCTGGAGAGTAGCTGCTTTTGCCTCATAATCGGATACGCCCAGGTCGTAAAGCTGCTGTTCCAAGGCTGCATTTTTGGAGAAAGTGCCGAGCGGCAGATGGCGGCTTGGCGCGAAAATCAGCGCACGCCCCTCTTTTTCCAGCTGGTTGGAAAGATCAATCGAGGCCTGATAATTGATATGGCGGTGGTCGATTCCTTCAATAGTTTTTGGATACTTGCGCAGCATGCGCTTGTAGATCGGCCGGTGTGCCTCCGGCTGCTTCACAAAATCGCGCGGATTTGACAGGATGATGACAACCTTGTCGCAGCCGTGTTCTAAGGCATGATGTACCGGAATAGAATCGGCAACACCGCCGTCGTAGTAGAAGTGTCCGTTGACATTGACCGGGCGGCAGAACGCAGGAAGCGCGCAGGTCGCCATGATGGTGCGGTAGTCGTCGCGCACGATGTCGAACTTGGAAAAATAGGCTGCCCTTCCGGTGAGGGCATCCGTTGCCGGCATATAAAATTCAGCCGGATTTTTCATGATGGCATCGTAGTCAATCGGGTCGGCACCATCCGAGTTGGTCAGCGTGCCGTAGATATACTGGAGACCGAACAGATTTCCGGTGCGAAGCAGGCTGCGGACAGAAAGATAGCGCGGATCGTCAAGATGTACGGTATAGAAACGCAGATTTCTGCCGCGCTGACCGGCAAGGTAGGAGAGCGTGTTGGCAGCTCCGGCAGAGACGCCGATACAATAGTCGAATGCGATAGAATCATCTAAAAACTTGTCCAGAATACCGGCGCTGTAAGCGCATTTCATACCGCCACCCTCGACAATCAGTCCTGTTTTTCCCATGTAGATCAAGATCCCTTCTGTTACATTTGTGCAACGCATTATAACACAAAAAAGAAAGAAATGCATCCTGAGATAGTCGACATCCAGAAACCTGATCTGGAAATTCGTGATTTCGACCAATAGACATTTGACGTAAGAATGATTTATAATATTTTACAGGCAGGCACTTCCCACAGAGGAGGTACTTGTATATGGGAGAAAGTTTTCAGAAACTGAATCTGACCAATGCATATTTGTTTGCAGCAGCCCTGCAGGACGAGGAGATCTGCAGAAATCTGCTGGAGATTGTCCTGAATAAGGAGATTCCACGCGTGAAGGCGCATGCGGAGCACACACTGTTTCTTGACAGCGATTTTAAGAGTGTGCGTTTCGATGTGTATGCATCCGGATGAAAAAATCCGTAATATTCATGAGAGAGTCAAATATCTAAAACGTGATCGAAAATTGGAGGCAGGCTATATGACGATGGAAGAGTATATCCGTGAGGAAGCGGAGCGAAGGGCAAAGCTGATGGCACCTTCGATAGCGGAATCAATGGCAGAGACGCTCGCGAAGCCAATGGCAGAGTCGATGGCGGAGACGCTTGCGGAGTCGCTTGCGCAGCCGATGGCGGAGTCACTTGCCGCGTCAAAAGTAGCACAGAGTATATTGTCATTAGCAGCCGAGCTTGGAACAATTCCGGCAGAACAGCAGCAGCGCATCGCAGGAGAACAGGATGATGAGACACTGGAAAAGTGGCTGAAACTTGCTGCGCGCTCAACAACTGTGGAAGAGTTCCTGTCTGGAATGTAGAGACGAGTCTGTCTCATTCTTAAGCGGCGGGTCTGCCGCTATTATCAACCAAACAATTTCGGGACGTGTCTGTCTATCTATTTCTGTTATGGGAAAGCACGGGAATGATCCGTGAAAAGATTTGAATAATTCCGTTGTTCATAATATAATGAAAAAACGGAGGATTTATTATGTCATTTGCACATTTACACGTCCATACAGAGTACAGTCTGCTGGACGGTTCCAATAAAATCAAAGAATATGTAAAACGAATCAAGGAACTTGGCATGACAGCGGGAGCCATCACGGATCACGGTGTCATGTTCGGCGTGATTGATTTTTATAAGGAAGCGAAGAAGGCAGGGATCAATCCGGTTTTGGGATGCGAGGTCTACGTGGCACCGAACTCCAGATTTGACCGGGAGATGTCCCATGGGGAGGATCGCTATTATCACCTAGTGCTGTTGGCGGAGAATAACCAGGGGTATCAGAATCTCATGAAGATTGTATCGAAGGGATTTGTGGAGGGATACTACTATAAACCGCGTGTCGATATGGAACTTTTAGAACAGTATCATGAGGGGCTGATTGCGTTGAGTGCCTGTCTGGCAGGTGAGGTGCAGCGTTATCTTGTCAGAGGTCTTTATGATGAGGCGAAGAAGACGGCGCAGCGCTATGAGGCATGCTTCGGTAAGGGCAATTATTTTTTAGAACTCCAGGATCACGGAATTCCGGATCAGAAGACAGTGAATGCCGGTCTGATGCGGCTTAGCCAGGAACTTGGTATTGAACTTGTCGCCACCAACGACGTGCACTATACCTATGCGGAGGACTGGGAGGCACATGATATCCTGCTGTGCCTGCAGACAGGGAAAAAGTTGTCCGATGAGAACCGGATGCGCTATGAGGGCGGACAGTATTATGTCAAATCCGAGGAGGAGATGCGCGCACTTTTTCCCTATGCCGCGCAGGCAATCGAGAATACCCAGAAGATTGCAGACCGGTGTCATGTGGAGATTGAATTCGGCGTGACGAAGCTGCCGCACTTTACAGTTCCGGACGGGTATGATTCCTGGACGTATCTGAACAAATTGTGTCATGAGGGACTGATCCAGCGTTATCCGGACCGCCATGACGAGCTGCTGCCGCAGCTTGATTATGAGCTTTCCGTTATCCAGAAGATGGGATATGTCGATTACTTTCTGATCGTGTGGGATTTTATCAATTATGCCAGAACGCATGGCATCCCGGTCGGACCGGGGCGTGGAAGCGCGGCGGGAAGTCTTGTCTCCTACACGACCGGTATCACCAATATTGATCCGATCCGGTATAATCTTCTGTTTGAGCGTTTTTTAAATCCGGAGCGTGTCACGATGCCGGATATTGATATTGATTTCTGCTATGAGAGACGAAGTGAGGTCATCGACTATGTAATCGGGAAATACGGCAAGGACTGCGTGACGCAGATCGTTACATTCGGTACGCTGGCTGCGCGCGGAGTCATCCGCGATGTGGGGCGTGTGATGGATCTGCCGTACAATTTCTGTGATACGATTGCGAAGAACATTCCAAACGAACTGAACATCACCATCGATAAGGCGCTTACCATGAATCCAGAGCTGCGCACCATGTACGAGACGGATGACACGGTGCATACACTCATCGATATGGCAAAACGTCTGGAAGGACTGCCGCGCCATACGTCCATGCATGCGGCGGGTGTCGTGATCTCCCAGAAGGCAATGGACGAGTATGTACCGCTTTCCAGAGCTTCAGACGGCACGATTACCACGCAGTTCGTCATGACAACGATCGAGGAACTCGGTCTGTTAAAAATGGACTTCCTCGGACTTCGGACGCTTACCGTAATCAAAGATGCCGTTGCCCTTGTGGAGAAGAATCACGGTGTGCGGATCGACGTCGATCACATCGATTATAATGACAACAGCGATCCGGATGCGATCCAGATTGATTACGGCGACAAGAAGGTGCTGGATGCGATTGGAACCGGAAGATGCGAGAGCCTCTTCCAGCTTGAAGGTGCCGGGATGAAGAACTTCATGAAGGAGTTAAAGCCGCAGAGCCTCGAGGATGTCATTGCCGGAATCTCTCTGTACCGTCCGGGTCCTATGGATTTCATTCCAAAGTACATTAAGGGAAAAAACGAGCCGGAGAGCATAACATACACCTGCAAGGAACTGGAACCGATCCTGGAGCCGACGTACGGCTGTATCGTCTACCAGGAGCAGGTCATGCAGATCGTGCAGAATCTTGCCGGCTATTCCATGGGACAGGCGGATAACATCCGCCGTGCGATGAGTAAGAAAAAGCAGTATGTCATTGATGCGGAGCGCCACAATTTCGTTTACGGAAATGAGGAGCAGGGGATCAAGGGCTGTATTGCAAACGGAATCAGCGAGAAGGCGGCGAATGAGATCTACGATTCCATGGTGGATTTTGCCAAGTACGCTTTCAACAAATCCCATGCGGCGGCATACGCGGTGGTCGCATATCAGACGGCATATTTAAAATACTATTATCCAGTGGAATTTATGGCGGCGCTGATGACCTCCGTGATTGATAACCCGCGGAAGGTGGCGGAGTATATCTATACCTGCAGACAGATGGGAATCAAAGTGCTGGCTCCGGATATCAATGAGGGAGAGGGACGTTTTTCGGCGACAAAAGGCGGCATCCGCTACGGACTGTACGCGATCAAGAGCATCGGGCGCTCGGTGGTAGATGCGATCATTGCGGAGCGGAATCAGAACGGTTCCTACCGCACCCTGCAGAATTTTATAGAGCGGGTGTCGGACTCTGAGGTAAACAAGCGCACCGTCGAAAATCTCATCAAATCCGGCGCCTGCGACAGCTTAGACGGCAACAGACAGCAGATGATGATGGTGTACAATGCCCTGATGGATCAGCAGGTGCAGACGAAAAAGAAGTCGCTGGCGGGACAGATGAGCCTGTTTGATCTGGTGTCGGAGGAAGAGAAAAAAGCTTATGAGATCCAGTATCCGAACGTGGGAGAGTACAGCAAGGAGATCAAGCTCGGCTTCGAGAAGGAGGTCATCGGCATTTATCTGACCGGTCACCCGCTGGAGGAGTATGAGGAAAAATGGCGCAAAATTATATCGGCGGTGACGTCGGATTTCCTGCTGGACGAGGAGAGCGGCGGGGTCAGACTGAGGGATAACCAGAAGGTCGTCATCGGCGGAATGATTACGGAGAAGACCATCAAATATACAAAGAATAATAAGACGATGGCATTTCTCTCGCTCGAGGATCTGTTTGGCACGGTGGAGGTGATCGTATTCCCCGGCGAGTATGAGCGCTACCATACGCTGCTGAATGAGGATGAGAAGATATTTATCCGCGGACATGCCACCGTGGAGGAGGATAAAAA
>OGLF01000987.1_pt1 | contig 17017 bp, 15 predicted proteins | sample 1572701 | NCBI WGS metagenome assembly OGLF01 (sample SAMEA2581910, study PRJEB24529) | metagenome | biome: Human gut stool | place: China | collected 2011 | reverse complement strand
CAGAACAGTTAAAAGCTGAAGTACCTGAATTCCGTGTTGGTGATACTGTAAAAGTTTACGGTAAAATCAAAGAAGGAAACCGTGAAAGAATCCAGGTTTTCGAAGGTGTTGTAATTAAGAGACAGGGTGGAAGCAACCGTGAAACATTCACAGTTAGAAAGATTTCTAACGGATGTGGCGTTGAGAAAACCTGGCCATTACATTCTCCAAACGTTGAAAAAGTAGAAGTTGTTCGTGCTGGTAAAGTAAGAAGAGCTAAATTATTCTACTTAAGAGACCGTGTTGGTAAGAAAGCTAAAGTGAAAGAATTAGTAAAATAGTTCAATGCATGCGTGAGCCATAGAGAGAGCAGCCGCTTTTTCTATGGCTTTTTTATATTTATGGGTCCGGAAAAAAATATACAAAAATCTATGATGTAAGCTATGAAAAATTGGCAATGTTTTACATTGACAAATTTTTCAAGGGGGGGGGTAGAATGGGTTTAGTGTTTAAGGGATGAAAAATCCTAATCATTAAATTTTGGAGGACAAAAGATATGAAAAAGAAATTAGCAGCAGTAGTATTATCTATGGTACTTTGTTTAGGAGCAAGCGTAACAACATTAGCAGCAGGAAGTCCTTCTGCAAATAATTCCAGCACAACAACATCACAGACAACCACTACCACTACAACAGCTACAACCACTACAACAGCTGCAGAAGTAAAAGTAGAGCAGAAAGCAATCACACAGGATGCATTGAACGATGTTCAGAAAGAAAAATTAAGTGGATATTTCACAGATATGGCAGCAATTGACAATGACACAACATTGACAGCTGAACAGAAAGTTGAGAAAAAAGCAGCAGCTGTTCAGACAATGATCAACAGTGTTTTAGGTTTAAACTATTCTTATAAGAGTGGTGTATACGGAACTTATGAACTGACAGCTACAGATTTATCCAATCCAATTGCAATTTCTGTTGCAGGAATTAAAGCTGGCGATACTGTAGTCGTTGCCCATCTTACCTCTGCTGGTGTATGGGAAAATGTACCTGTAACAAATGTTGCAGACGGTGTTGTATATGCAAAATTTACATCCCTTTCTCCTGTATTTGTTGCTTCTGTAGCAGATACAAATGCAGCAGCAACTTCACCAAAAACTGCTGATGCAGGAATGAATATGGCAATGATTCTTGTAGTTGTAATCGCAGCAACAGGTGCTGTTGTATATGCAAGACGTAGAATGAACTATACAAAATAAGATCGTATTTGATAAGTCATAAAAGTAAGGCTATATGTCATAGTGGCATATAGCTTTTCTTTTTTTAGGTGAAATTATGAAAAAGCTGATAAAAAAGTATTGGAAAATTATGGTTGTAATTGTTATATTAGGTATATTCGTGTTACTATTTTTTCTGGTAAGATATAAAGGAAAAAAGAATCTGGAAGCAAATATTGCGGCAGAACAGCAGGATGTCTTTGAGGAGATGGCGTCTTTTCAGAATACGATTGATTATCATGGAACAACATACCAATACAGAAAAGATATCGTAAATATTTTATGCATTGGCGTGGACAAAGAAGAGGCAATGTGGGAACGTGATGATGATGGTGGAAGTGTCGGGCAGGCGGATGCAGTCTTTCTGGTTTCCCTTGATTTTGAACATTCCAATATACGCATTCTGGCAATACCGAGAGATACAATGGTGAGCATTGTGGCGTGTGATGAAAATGGAAATGAAATGGGTGCGTTTACCGGGCAACTGGCATTGCAGTATGCGTATGCCGATGGGCAGGAAAAAAGCTGTTCACTGGTTATTGGGCAGGTTGCAGATATTTTAAAAAATGAAGTGCCGATCAATGGATATGTCGCAATGAATTTAAGCTGTATAGGAACTGTGAATGATGCAGTCGGCGGTGTTACGGTTGAGATGGATGATGATTATACCTTATATAATGCAAAGTTCAAAAAGGGTGCGACGGTACATTTGCAGGGAGAAGAGGCGCAGGAGTTTGTGCAGGGAAGAGATATTATGGTAAGCGGCAGTGCATATAGCAGGATTGGACGACAGAAAAGATATTTAAAAGCATTTATCAGTCAGGCTAAGAAAACGTTAGCACAGAACCCAGCGTTGGCAGTAAACCTGATGAGCCAGTTGTCAGACTATATGTTGACAGATATTTCAACGGACGAGGTGCTATATTTATCGACAGAACTTTCAGGCTGTAATTTTGATGAGGAAAATATGCAGATTTTACAGGGAAATATCCAGATGGGAGAACAATATGAAGAGTATTATTTAGATGACGAGGCAGTACAGCAGACGATCATTGATTTATTTTACGAGGAGCAGAAAAAATGAGTACATTGCGGGAAAAGAGGAAAAAAGAACGGAGAGCATTAAGGTGGAGAAAAACAGCCGATTGGACAGTTGTGCTGATACTCTGTGCCATTGCCGTATGCTGTGGAGGCTATCTGATCTATCATCACTGGAGTGTGAAACAGCGGGAGCTGGAGTACGAAAAACTCCGGCAGGAAGAGACGTTAAGTGCTGCAACAGAGACGGTTATCGCAGAGCCGGAGACAGAGGAGAGCACAGAAGAAACAGTGATCTACTGTGATCCGGTCTATGATTTCGGACAGTTGCATGAACAGAATGAAGATATTTACGCATGGATCGTTGTGCCGGGAACGCAGGTAGACTATCCGCTGTTACAGTCTGAGACAGACAATTATTATCTGGATTATAACTTAGACCACAGCAAGGGATATCCGGGCTGCATTTACACCAATCAATGTAACCGGAAAGATTTCTCGGATTATAATACGGTACTATATGGACATAACATGAAAAATGGTTCCATGTTTGGAAGTATTCACAGCTTTGAGGATGAAACGTTTTTTGACGGGCATCCGTATATTTATGTGTATACGGAAAATGAACGTCTGACTTATGAAATCTACGAGGCAGCGAAGTTTACAGATGTGTACATTCCGTCAGAGTATGTGATCAGCAGTAAGGACGACAGAGATCAGTTTTTGGCGGATGTCAGAGAAAAAGTTTCTGACAATAAATTACACGTCCGGGAGGATATGGAAATCGGAGAGGATAACAGACTTATCACACTTTCCACCTGTGTAAGCGGTGAGCGAAATCATCGTTATCTGGTGATCGGTGTACTTGTTGAGACGGCGCTTTACCGGTAAAGGGGCGGAATAATATATTTATAAAATCTGGAAAATCCGATTCCCGAATTGCACACAAACGTGCTTTGTGGTAATCTATAACGTGTATTTGTATACAGACGATAGAGCAGAGGAAAGCAAAAGTGAGAAGAAGACGGAGTGGACTAAATTTCGGAAGAAGAAAGAAAAAAGTTGAGATTTTGATTACTCTGGTCATTGCTTTTACATTTGTATATTTTATCGGATTGCGAACCAGCGTGGTGGGGCAGTCCATGTCAGAAACATTGGAAAGTGGAGACGAAATTCTGGTAAATCGGTTCATTTATAAGGTGTCCGATCCAAAGCCGAATGACATTATTGTGTTTCTTCCAAACGGGAATGAAAAATCACATTACTATGTAAAGCGCGTGATTGCAGTGCCGGGAGACACGGTATTGATTCAAAATGGTGCTGTTTATGTGAATGGGGAACTTTTTGATGAGAAAGTAGATGTGTCTGCCATCGAGGAGGCAGGGCTTGCATCGGAGGAACTAAAACTTGAGGATGATGAATATTTTGTCCTTGGAGATAACCGCAATAACAGTGAGGACAGCCGCTATGCCAATATTGGAAATGTGAAAAAAGATTACATTATTGGAAAAGCATGGTTCCGTGTATCTCCGTGGAAAAAATTTGGATTTATATAAGAAAAGTGAGGAAAAAGTATGCAGTTTCAGTGGTATCCGGGACATATGACGAAAGCAAAACGTCAGATGCAGGAAGACATAAAATTAATTGATCTGGTGATCGAGCTTGTGGATGCGAGAATCCCGTTAAGCAGTCGGAACCCGGATATTGATGAGTTGGGAAAAAATAAAGCGCGACTGATCATCATGAACAAATCAGATTTGTCTGATGAGAATCAGAACAAAGAATGGGCAGCCTATTTTAAAAAGATGGGCTACTATGTTGTCGGTCTGGATGCGAGAACCAAGACAGGCATGAAAACAGTTACAAATGTAGTAATGGAAGCCTGTAAGGAAAAGATTGAGCGTGACAGAAGAAGAGGAATCTTAAATCGTCCTGTCCGTGCGATGGTAGTCGGAATTCCAAATGTTGGAAAATCGACGTTTATCAATTCCTATGCGGGAAAGGCATGTGCCAAAACTGGAAATAAACCGGGTGTGACAAAAGGAAAACAGTGGATCAGACTGAACAAAAATCTGGAATTACTGGATACACCGGGAATTTTGTGGCCGAAATTTGAAGATCAGATGGTTGGACTGCGTCTTGCACTGATCGGGGCAATCAAAGATGAAATTTTGAATATTGATGAATTGTCACTGGAGCTGATCAAAGTTCTGGCAAGAGATTATGCCGGAATTTTAACAGACCGCTATGGTGTAGATGAGACACAAACTCCGGTGAAGATTTTAGAGCAGATCGCAGAGAACCGCAAATGTATCTCCAGAGGAAACGAATTAGATTACAGCAAAGCGGCGGCACTTCTGATCGATGAATTCCGGGGTGGCAGACTTGGAAAGATTACGTTGGAAAAACCTTCCGGGCAGGAAACACAGGAGCAGGGTTAGGCGCTGTGCCTGCTAAAGCGGATAGAATCGAGGATTTGTATATTGCAGAAAAAGGAAATGTGAGCAGCATGGCAGAGAAAAAAATCGGTGAGATCAAAGAAGAACTTAAGGCAGTGGACGATGAGAAACTGCCTTCTTTTATAGAAACATATGAAAAAGACGAGCGTTCCGGTGTTGTGAAAATCGTGGAACAGGCAAAGAAACGGATTGAAAAATTAGAGGCAGAGAAGCTCCGCATTGAAAATCTGAAAAAATACGAGCGTGAATATGCAGATTGTGGTTATATCTGTGGGATTGACGAAGTCGGAAGAGGACCGCTTGCCGGTCCGGTGGTAGCAGGGGCAGTCATTTTGCCGAAAGACTGTGATATTTTATATATCAATGATTCCAAGAAGCTTTCTGCGGCAAAGAGGGAAGAATTGTATGATGTGATCATGGAGAAAGCAGTTGCGGTAGGTATTGGAATGGCAAGCTCACAGAGGATTGACGAGATCAATATTTTGCAGGCAACTTATGAGGCAATGCGTGAGGCTATAAGCAAATTAAGCGTAAAACCCGATATATTATTAAATGATGCGGTCACGATTCCCGGAGTTTCCATCAGACAGGTGCCAATTATCAAAGGAGATGCAAAAAGTATTTCCATTGGGGCAGCGAGCATTGTTGCGAAGGTTACAAGGGACCGCCTGATGGTAGAGTATGACAAGATTCTGCCACAGTATGGATTCGCATCCAATAAAGGCTATGGTTCGGCGGAACATATCAAGGCATTGCAGGAAGTTGGACCATCTCCGATACATCGTGCCAGCTTTATCAAAAATTTTGTTTAAGGGATATGGACTACCGTATTAGAAATTGCTTCTGATCGCAGGAAAAATTTTACTATAGAGGAAGTTTGTATCAAGTGAGGCGAAACCATGCACATATCCGATATGTTAGGACAATACAACAGAAATATTTCAAGCGGAACAGAAGAGTTGAAGGCAGCTTCCGGTATGCAGAAAGTAGTATCTACACTGGAAGAATTGTCTTCTGGAAGTGTTTTTGAGGGAACCGTCAGTTCTGTGAAGAACGGAAAAGTGACTCTGGCACTTAGCGATGGACAGACGATCACAGCAAGATTGTCTGGAAAAGTGCCGCTTTCGCAGGGAACGCCGATGTTTTTTCAGGTAAAAAGCAATGACGGTGCGACCATTGAAATCAAACCGTACACAGGCGCTGGCAGTGGAGGAAATCCAATTCTTACCAATGCACTGACGGAAGGAACCGTACCTGTGACGGAGCGGAATCTTGCAATGGTCGATGCAATGATGAAAGAGCAGATGCCAATTGATAAGCAAAGCCTTTTAAATATGGCAAGGATCGCGAATATGAATCCCGGTGTAGATATTACTACAGTTGTAAACATGACAAAGCTTGGAATCCCGGTTTCGCCGGAGATGGCAGCGCAGTTTGAAAATTACATGACGGATGAGCATGCCATTTTACAGGAGATGGATCAGGCGATGAACGAACTGGCTGATCTTGCGGGCTCAAGCGATCTGACACCGAATCAGGCGGTACAGATGAATCATAAGATTCTCTCAATCCTTCTTCCAGAGCAGACTGCTGCCGGAGCACTGGTCAATACAGAGGGGCAGATAGAAACCGGTGGACAGACAACGGCAGAAGGGCAGATTGTGACTGGCGGACAGATAACGGCAGAAGGACAGATCGTGACCGGTGGACAGACAACGGCAGAAGGACAGACGACGGCGGGAGGACAGATTTTGACCGGCGGACGGCTAGGCGCAGAGGAACAGATTGTAAACGGAGAGCAGACCACAACAGCAGGACAAGCCGTACGGGAAGGAACAGGCAGTCAGGCAATTGGTGAGGTTTTATCAGGGCAGCAGTTTTCAAGTCTCGGCAGGTTATTGCAGAATATTCCTTCACTGGTAGAAAGTACAAAACTTTTCCCGGAAGCGATGGAGCAGGATATTTTTATCGACACGTTGGAGGATGAAAGCGTAGCACAGAATCTGATGATAGAGGACGCTGCATGGAAAGCTGCGGACGGCAAAACGGCATTGGACAAAAATCTGACCGTCTCTGATTTTCTGCGCACAGTGTCACAGATTTTATCTGAAAACAATGGAATGGCATCGCAGAGTATCCAAAAATTATTCGGAAGTGATGCATATAAAAGTCTGCTTCGGAATGTGATGGAACAGCAGTGGCTGATACAGCCGGAAGCGTTGAAACAGGAGAAAAAGATCAGCCAGCTTTACGAAAAATTGGAGCAGCAGATGAGACAGGTGGAAGATGCGCTGAAAGAGGCAGGCGTTACGAAAACCAGATTTCCGGAAACTGCGGCAGAGGTGCGCGGTAATATTGAATTTATGAATCAGCTCAATCAGGCATATACATATGTACAGGTGCCATTGAAGATGTCCGGTCAGAATGCAAACGGAGAACTTTATGTATACACGAATAAAAAGAATCTGAGAGACCCGGATGCAGAGCTGAGCGCTTTTTTACATCTGGATCTGGAACACCTTGGCTCTACCGATGTCTCAGTGAAAATGCAGCATCGGAATGTCAAAACAAATTTTTATATGGCTGACGATGCGTCCTATGATCTTGTGGAAAAGTATCTGCCTGTGCTGGAACAAAAGCTGAAAGACAAAGGTTATCAGTGTACCATAACGATGACAAAGGAAGAAAAGAAGGTCAGCTTTGGGGATGATTTTCTGCGGAAAGATATGCCACAGACGGGAACACTGCATCGGTATTCGTTTGATGTGAGAGCCTAGTATATCAGATACAAAACAGAGGTGGTGAGCGGATATGGCATGGGATAATGAAAAGAAAAAAGTAAAAACAGCGGTAGCAGTAGCATATGAGCCGGGAGATAAAGCACCGAAGATCCTTGCCAGCGGCAGGGGCGAAGTGGCAGAAAAGATCATTGCAAAGGCAAAAGAGAATGATGTCCCTTTCTATAAAGATAATAAGCTGGCGGAGACACTGTCGAAATTAGAGATCGGGGATGCAATTCCACCGGAACTTTATGAAGTAGTCGCTGAGATCCTTGTGTTTGTGGATGATATGGATAAGATGAAGGCAAAATTGCAGCAGGCAGATATGTTATCATAAATGAAGTGGAATGGCAGCAGATGAATGGCATAATCAAATAGTGTGCTGCAGGAAGTGAATAGAATGAGGGACAGCAGGCACAAAAGAAGGATGCTGCTGTAGAAAAGAGGGTTTTATCAATAAGAGAAGTGTGGGAACTGCCTATGAAAAACTGGCAGGTGCGTATTTGGAACAGCAGGGGTATGAGATTTTAGAATATAATTACAGATGCCGCATGGGAGAGATCGATATCGTGGCAAGACAGGGCGGATATCTTGTGTTTGTGGAAGTGAAATACCGTGCGGACAGCACAGTGGGAAATCCATTTGAGGCGGTGACTTCTGCAAAGCAGAGAACGATTTCAAAAGTGGCTTCGTACTACTGCCTGACACATGGTTATGGAACATTTACACCTTGCAGGTTTGATGTGGCGGCAGTTTTGGGAGAGCAGATAAAAGTCATTCAGAATGCATTTGACTATCAGGGGTTCTGAGAGGGTGAAAGAATGCATTTTTATATGGCTTCTTTTTCACAGGACAAAATCAGGAGAGTTGTAAGCGATATGGAACATAAAAGCTGGAAGCGGAAAAACAATACAGGAGTGCCGGCAGAGGTTATACATCATTCTGGGGCTGGCGTGGAAGTGCCGCTTTTACATTTTCCTTTATTGGAGAAAACAGGGATTGTAAAAGAAGGTTTTACCACAAGACTTGGCGGCGTGAGTGAGGGTATTTTTTCCACCATGAATCTGAGTTTTACAAGAGGAGATGAAGAGGAGGCAGTCCGGGAAAATTACAGAAGACTTGCATCAGCGCTTGATGTGGATTATGATAAATTTGTTTTTACGGATCAGACACATACGACAAATGTAAGAAAAGTGACGGCGGAGGATGCAGGAAATGGTCTTACCAGGGAACGGGAATTTCATGATACAGATGGACTGATCACGGATGTGCCGGGCTTAGTGTTATCAACGTTCTATGCGGACTGTGTTCCATTGTATTTTGTAGATCCGGTGCATTGTGCCATCGGGTTAAGCCATTCCGGCTGGCGTGGAACAGTAAACCGCATGGGAAAAGCGACTATCGAGGCGATGCGGAGGGAATATGGAAGCAGACCGGAGGAACTGCGCTGTGCGATCGGACCGTCCATCTGTCAGGACTGCTACGAGGTGAGCGGGGATGTTGCGGTGGAGTTTGAGCGGGCATTTGCAGGACATGAGCATGAGATCCTTATTGCAAAAGAAAATGGAAAATATCAGCTCGACCTCTGGAAAGCAAACGAAATTGTACTGCTTGATGCAGGTGTCCTGCCGGAACATATAGAGATCACGGACATTTGTACGTGCTGCAATCCTGATTTGCTTTTTTCCCACCGCGCAAGCCATGGTAAGCGCGGAAACCTCGGGGCATTTTTATGTTTAAAATAAGATAAAGGAGCAAAAGAATATGAGTAAAAATTATGTAGATTATATGGTAGAAGAGACAAAGAATATCCTCGCAATCGACAGTCCATCCGGCTACACAAAAGAGGTGGCAGACTATGTCATGGGAGAATACAAAAAGCTTGGATATGAGCCAAAGCTTACGGTAAAAGGCGGTGTGCTCGTACCGATCGGCGGCAGGGACAAAGGGAACGCCGTTCTTTTAGAGGCACATATTGATACGTTAGGTGCCATGGTGGCAGAGATCAAAGCCAACGGAAGACTCCGTGTCACAGCGGTTGGTGGTATGAATGCAAACAATGCAGAGGGAGAAAACTGTAAAGTTGTCACCAGATTTAATGGAAAATATGACGGAACATTACAGCTGATCAACGCTTCCATTCATGTAAACGGAGAATATAACGATACGAAGAGAAGCTATGATTCCGTGGAAGTTGTTCTGGATGAAAAAGTAAAATCAAAAGAGGATGTGGAGAAGCTCGGCATTATGACAGGTGATTTTGTCTGCTTTGATCCGAGAACTACGGTGACAGCATCCGGTTACATTAAGAGCCGTTTCTTAGATGACAAATTAAGTGTTGGAATTTTATTGGGCTATGCAAAATATCTGAAAGAGGAAAATGTGACACCGGAGCGTATGATCTACCAGCACATCACTGTATTTGAGGAAGTAGGACACGGTGGTGCAGCCTCTGTCCCGGAAGGCGTGACAGAAGTGATCTCTGTGGATATGGGATGTGTCGGTGACGGACTTGCCTGTGATGAGACACAGGTGTCGATCTGTGCGAAGGACAGCCATGGACCATATCATTATGATGTGGTAAACGGTCTTGTGAAGGCAGCGAAAGAGAATGGCATTGATTTTGCAGTGGATGTCTATCCATACTATGGTTCAGATGCAGATGTTGCGCTGAGCGCCGGATATGATGTGCGCCACGGACTGATCGGTTCTGGCGTGTATGCATCACACGGATATGAGAGAAGCCATGTGGATGGCGTGAAGAATACATTCGAACTTCTGAAGGCTTATCTCGGATAGCTGAAACGATGCTGCTTTTGAAAAAAGCATAATTTAAAGATTTCTTAATAATATCCTAGGATTATCTTCATTGTAATAGAAGACCTCCCGTGCTATATTAACTGTATGAAGAATGATAGTACACATCATACAGCTAATACAGATGGGAGGTTTGTTATTTGATTCAGTTAAATTACAGGGATGCAAAACCAATTTATGAACAGATCAAAGATGGTCTGAGAAAGCTGGTTATCACGAATTCCCTTATTGCAAATGAAAAGCTGCCCTCCGTGCGGGAAATGGCTTCGAAGCTTGCCATCAATCCAAATACCATCCAGAAGGCATACCGGGAACTTGAGGCAGAGGGATATGTCTATACCGTTGCCGGAAAAGGAACATTCGTTGCCGAGCGGAAAGAAGTGCTGGGCGTCAGAAATGAAGAACTGATGAAGGAATTTGATGAAGTGGTGACGGAACTGTTGTTTTTGGCGACGGATGGGGACAGTTTGAAGACACGTATTGAACAATTGGCTAAAGGGGGAGAGGCACAATGATCCAGGTTCATAATTTAAAGAAAAAGTTTGATGATTTTCAGGCGTTGAACGGCGTGGAAATGCATGTGGGAAAAGGTGATATTTATGGACTGGTCGGGCCAAACGGAGCAGGAAAGTCTACGTTGATCCGCCATCTTACCGGAGTTTATAAGGCAGATGAGGGAGAGATCCTGATCGACGGTGAACCGGTATTTGAAAACCGGAACATCAAGCAGAGGATGGCTTATATCCCGGATGAACTGTTTTATTTTATGCAGGCAGATACGATGGAGATGAAACGCTTTTATGAAGGCATCTATCCACAGTTTGACAGTAAGCTTTTTTATAAAATGCAGGAATTTTTCCCGACGATCGATGTGAAACGCACTATCAGACGGCTGTCGAAGGGCATGCAGAAACAGGTAGCGTTCTGGCTTGCAATCTGCTGCAAACCGGATCTGCTGATCTTAGACGAACCGGTGGACGGACTTGATCCTGTGATGCGCAGACAGATCTGGAGTATCTTAATGGCGGAAGTGGCAGAGCGGAAAATGACAGTTTTAGTGTCGTCCCATAACCTGAGGGAACTTGAGGATACCTGTGACCATGTGGGCATCATGCACCATGGAAAAATTATGATCGAGCGGTCTTTGAGCGATCTTCAGGGAAATATTTCCAAGATACAGGTGGCATGTCAGACTGGTGTGCCCAAATTGCCGGATGATTTTGAGGTGCTGCATATGGCAAACACAGGGCGTGTCTATACCCTGATCGTAAAAGGGGATCCGAAGGAGGCAGAGAAAGTTCTTCTGACAGAAAATCCTACCATTGTTGATGTACTTCCGTTGACACTGGAGGAAATCTTTATTTATGAATTGGGAGGTGTGGATTATGAAGTCAAAGACATCCTGCTTTAACAAAACAATTTTCAAAAAAAATATGACACATTTCTGGCCTTTGTGGGCATTGTACAGCTGTTATCTGATCGTTTCGCTTCCGGTCGGACTGTGGTTTGACATGCAGTATTATCTGCAGGATGACAGTTACAGCCAGCTCCAGAGACAGGTCTATGCGATCAGTGGCGCTATGCGGGCAGCCATGAATCCGGTGATCACATTTGCATTTGCAGCAGTGATGATCATGGCAGTGTTTTCCTATCTGTATTCTGCAAAGAATACAAATATGATCCATTCACTTCCGGTGGACAGACGGGAGTTGTTTGTGACGAATATCATATCTGCGTTTGCATTTATGATTGTTCCGCAGATCCTGACCTTTATTATCACGGTGTTCGTCTGCATTGGTGCACATATCACCAATATCCAGTACATTTTATACTGGTTTGGTGCAGAAGCCGCAATGACGTTTTTTGCACTGGCGCTCGGCGCATTTGTGGCGATGTTTACCGGACAGCTCCTGGCATTTCCGGTGTATTATGTCGTAGTCAATTATCTGTATGTAGGATGCTGGTATCTGATCAACATGGTGATAGAGAGTGTCTGCTTTGGGGTGTCAAACAATTGGAATCCGGGAAAATCCTGTATTTTGTCTCCAATTTATTATCTGACAAACAATCTGCGGATACAGTCAGTAGAAAACAGCGAATATGTGACGGTCGGAATCGAATTTAAGGGGGCATATCTGCTCGGGATATATGCAGCGGCAGGTGTGGTATTCCTGATCGTAGCCTATCAGTTGTATAAACGGAGAAAATTGGAGACTGCGGGTGACCTTATCAGCATGCGGGGGATCAAGCCGGTGTTCCGCTGGGGCGTGGCTGTCTGCGCCGGTCTGCTTGGAGGAAATGCCGTTGCTGACACGATCGGAAACAGTTTTTCTTCGGCAAAGGTACATTTTTGGATACTTGCAGCAGGCACACTGATCTTTGGTGCGATCGGTTTTTTTGTGGCAGAGATGCTTATTGAGAAGAATTTCCGTGTGTTCCACAAAAAGAGAGTTGGGGAATGGGCAGTCTTAACGGTTGTTCTGGCAGCATTTCTGGGTGCACTGAAACTGGATCTATTCCGGATCGAAGGAAAAATACCGGATGTTTCAGAGGTTAAGGTAGTATCGCTCGATCTGGACTACACGCTCCGCTATACCGAACCGGATGATATTCAGAAGATTATAGATCTCCAGAAAGAGATCCTGGCACAGAAAGAAGAGTGCCTGAGCGCAGAGACCCAATATTATCTCTCAATCACATATACCCTGAAGGATGGTAAGAAGCTGCGGAGAAGTTATACAGTTCCGGTTGGGCAGGATGCGGCTGCGGACAAAGATTCTGTCGTCGCAAAAGTGACTGCGTTAGAGAGTGATCCGGATAAGATGATGCAGAACATGTTTGGCAATTACTATAAGACGAATGAGTATTATGCCGGCAGCATCTCATTTGTAGATGAGAACGGCAGAACAGAGGATTACCGTTTTACACAGGAAGAACTTGACGCTGTCATGGAGGCGGTGCAAAAAGATGTGGAAGCGGGAAACATGACGGATTATCAACTTTATTCGCTCCGTGCCGGTGATGAGGATAACACGTACAGGGATCGTTATTTTAACAATCTGGATATCAGTTTTTATAATCCGGACGGTATCATCTGGAATTACAGTTCTTACAGTGTGGATGGGGTTGATGTGACAGAAGCGGTGCTGACAGGGGAGAAGACTGCAGAAGAGGCAGAAGCTTATTTCCCAAACAGTGACAGTGCCTATGTTGAGTTCGGAAGCAAATGCACAAACATTATTGAGACATTGAAAAAACTTGGGATTTTGAACAGTGAGCGAAAACTTATGACTTATGATGAGTATGACGCACTGATGAATCCGGTTACGGCAGTAAGGGAAAAAGGAATACCGCACATTTCCTAGACAAAACGCATAGTTCAGAAAAAAGATGGAATAAATATTGTTATTCCATCTTTTTTATTGTAAACTGTTATTGTTATTTTTAGCGTAACGGTAGAAAACCATTTAAGGTTATAACAGGAAAGTAGTGGAGATCCCAGTTCTTTCCGTGATACATGAGAAAAGGAGTTTTTTAAATGAGTAAACCAGTCGTAGCGATTGTTGGACGCCCGAATGTAGGAAAGTCTACATTATTTAATGCACTTGCAGGTGAGCGTATTTCAATTGTACAAGATACCCCGGGCGTTACAAGAGACCGTATTTATGCGGAGGTGTCGTGGTTAGATCACAATTTTACCATGATCGATACCGGAGGTATTGAACCGGACAGTAACGATATTATTTTATCACAGATGAGAGAGCAGGCAGAGATCGCGATCGCAACTGCAGACGTGATCATGTTTATTGTCGATGTCAGACAGGGCTTGCAGGATTCGGATTCCAAAGTTGCAGATATGCTGCGCCGTTCCGGCAAACCGGTCGTGCTGGTCGTCAATAAAGTGGACAGCTTTGAAAAGTATATGGCAGATGTCTATGAGTTCTATAATCTTGGAATCGGAGACCCATTCCCGGTTTCCGCTGCTTCCATGTTAGGACTTGGAGATATGTTGGATGAAGTGGTAAAGTATTTCCCAGATTATAAGAAGGATGACGAGGAGGACGACCGTCCGAAGATCGCCATTATCGGAAAACCGAATGTTGGAAAATCATCCCTCATCAATAAACTGGCGCAGGAGGATCGCGTCATTGTATCGGATATCGCAGGTACGACCAGAGATGCGATCGATACCGACATTAAGTACAATGGAAAAGAATATGTATTTATCGATACCGCAGGTCTTCGAAGAAAAAATAAGATCAAGGAAGAGATCGAGCGCTACAGCATCATCCGTGCAGTCACGGCTGTGGAGCGCGCAGATGTCTGCATTATCGTGATCGATGCTACTGAGGGCGTGACCGAGCAGGATGCCAAGATCGCAGGGATCGCACATGACCGTGGAAAGGGAATCATCATCGCAGTCAATAAATGGGATGCAATTGAAAAAGATGATAAGACCATCTACCGCCATACCGAGAAAATCCGTGATATCTTAAGCTTTATGCCGTATGCGGAGATTATTTTCATCTCTGCAAAATCAGGACAGCGTCTCAATAAGATTTTTGAGACGATCGATGTCGTAATTGAGAATAATAGCATGCGTGTGGCAACCGGTGTATTGAATGAAATTGTTACCGAGGCAGTTGCGATGCAGCAGCCACCATCAGATAAGGGAAAGAGACTGCGTATCTATTACACCACGCAGGTTTCTGTAAAACCGCCAACATTTGTTGTGTTTATCAATGATCGTCAGTTGATGCATTTTTCATACACAAGATATCTTGAGAACCAGATCCGTAATACCTTCGGATTCCGGGGAACTGCACTTCGATTTATTATCAGAGAGAGAAAGGAAAATGAAAAATGATCATCGCCAGGATAATTGCAGTAGCGATCGGCTACGCCTGCGGATTATTTGAAACAGGTTATTTTTATGGGAAAAAGAAAGGTGTGGATATCCGCACGAAAGGAAGCGGCAATTCCGGTGCGACAAACACCTTAAGAACCTTTGGCTGGAAGGCAGGACTTGTGACCTGCCTCGGAGATATTTTAAAAACAGTAGCGGCAGTGTTAGCCGTTAAACTGATCTTTGGAAGAACATATACAGAAGACATCATTCTTCTGGAACTGTACGCAGGTTTTGGAGCGGTGCTCGGACACAATTTTCCGTTTTATCTGAAGTTCAAAGGCGGAAAAGGAGTTGCATGTACCGGTGGAATGGTGCTTGCAGTATTTCCGATCGTTGCACCGGTCAGTATGGGACTTTTTCTGGTGATCAGCGCAGTGACAAAGTATGTATCTCTCGGCTCGATCATCGGACTGATCAGTGTTTTCGTCCAGGTGGTCATTTACGGACAGCTTGGGATTATCACAGTTCCAACGGGAATCCGTGCGGAATTTTACATAGTGACAGCCTGTTTTACCATTTTAGGGGTATGGCAGCACCGTGCAAATATCAGACGTCTTGCAAATGGCACAGAGAATAAGATCGGTGCGAAAAAGAAGGAGCAGAAATAATTTTTTGATTTGGAGTGAGAAAAAATGGCAGATGTTGCAATCATAGGAGCAGGAAGCTGGGGGATCGCCCTTGCAAAAGTACTGCATACCAATGGAAATAAAGTGACAGTGTGGTCGATCGTGGAAGATGAGATTACCATGCTGAAAGAAAAACATGAGCATGTGCAGAAACTTCCGGGGGTAAAACTGCCGGAAGATATGGAATTTACGACAGATCTGGAATCTGCGGTTTCAGGTAAAGCATACCTGATCCTTGCAGTGCCGTCTGTATTCACAAGAAGCACAGCAAAGAGCATGGCGCCTTTTGTGAAAGAGGGACAGATCATCGTGTGCGTGGCTAAGGGAATCGAGGAAGAGACACTGATGCCGCTTACTGACATTGTGGAGCAGGAGATCCCACAGGCAGAGGTTGCAGTGATGTGTGGACCAAGCCATGCGGAAGAAGTTGGAATCGGACTTCCGACTACAGTTGTAGCAGGAGCAAAAAAACGTGCTGTTGCAGAGGAAATCCAGGACATTTTTATGAACAACGTTTTCCGTGTGTATACAAGCCCGGATGTGCTTGGCATGGAACTTGGCGGTTCGTTAAAGAACGTGATCGCGCTTGCGGCCGGAATGGCAGACGGTCTGGGATATGGGGATAATACGAAAGCGGCACTCATCACCAGAGGAATGTTTGAGATGAACAAGCTCGCCGTGACGATGGGCGCAAAACAGGAGACGTTAAACGGACTTACCGGAATCGGTGATCTGATCGTGACCTGTGAGAGTAAACACAGCCGTAACCGCAAGGCCGGAATGCTGATCGGACAGGGTTACACCATGCAGCAGGCGATGGACGAAGTGAAAATGGTCGTAGAGGGTGTCTACTCTGCGAAAGCAGCGATCGCCCTTGCAAAAAAATACGGTGTGGATATGCCGATCATTGAGGAAGTCAACAAAGTATTATTTGAAGATAAGCCGGCAAAAGAGGCAGTCAATGACCTGATGCTCCGCGACAGGAAAATGGAACATGGCAATCTTGGATGGGAAGATTAAGAATGCAGGATTTCCTTGTAATTTGCAGGGAGAAATGTATGGAAGAATTAAGATTTAATTAAAAAATATATCAGACAGATTGTGCTAGAATGGAGAATATAAACGAAGAT
>OGLF01000961.1_pt1 | contig 17240 bp, 16 predicted proteins | sample 1572701 | NCBI WGS metagenome assembly OGLF01 (sample SAMEA2581910, study PRJEB24529) | metagenome | biome: Human gut stool | place: China | collected 2011 | reverse complement strand
AAAGCAGAGTACCGACAGGCGCTCTGCTTTTCTTCCGTTTTTCATTTTGTTTTGAGAGAGGGGTGACGCGGCGTGGCGCAGGAGCAGATGATCTTCAGCGTATCGGAAGCCAACAATTTCATCAAGGCGCTGCTCGACGCCGTGCCGCAGCTCCAGACCATTTTCGTGCGCGGCGAGATCTCGAACTACAAGCTCTATCCCTCCGGGCACCATTACTTCACGCTCAAGGACGAGGGGAGCGCGCTCAAATGCGTGATGTTCCGCGGCATGGCGGGGAAGCTCCGCTTCCGCCCGGAAAACGGCATGAAGGTCATCGCCTTTGGCCGCATCGGCGTGTTCCCGCGCGACGGCGCGTACCAGCTCTACTGTTCTGAGCTCAGCGTCGAGGGCGTGGGTGACCTGCACGTCGCTTTCGAGCAGCTCAAGGAAAAGCTCTTCAAGGAGGGGCTTTTTGCCCCAGAACATAAAAAGCCCTTGCCAAAATATCCCAAGCGCATTGCCATCATCACCTCATCCGCGGGCGCGGCGGTGCATGATATGCTGCGCATTTTGAATGCGCGCTGGCCGATGAGCGAAGTCGTGCTCCTGCCTGTGCGCGTGCAGGGAGCAGAGGCGCCGCCGGAGATCGCAGGCGCGCTGCGCTACGCAAACAAATGGCAGGTCGCCGACCTCATCATCACGGGGCGCGGCGGCGGGTCGATTGAAGATCTGTGGGCGTTCAACGATGAGCGCGTGGCGCGCGCGATTTATGCCTCCGACATTCCTGTCATCTCCGCCGTCGGTCACGAGCCCGACGTGACGATCGCCGATTTTGTTGCCGATGCACGGGCGTCGACGCCGTCGAACGCGGCGGAGATCGCCGTGCCGGACCAGCGCGAAATTTACCGCCGGCTCGACGCGCTGCAAACGCGCATGGTGCAGAGCGAGCAAAAGCGCGTGAAAGCCCTGCGCGAGCAGTTTGAAAAGACGTCCCGCAGCCGTGCGCTGCAAGACCCCATGGCATTTATCGACGACAAGCGGATGCTGCTCGACTACACGCAGAAAAACCTTGCCGCGCTCGCGCAGCAGCAGATGGCGCAGCGCACACAGCAGTTTACAGCGCTTGCGGCCAAGCTCGACGCGCTGAGTCCGCTCAAGGTCCTCGGCCGCGGCTACGCCGTGGCGCGAAATGAACAGGGACAAATTCTGCGTGCGGCGCAGGAGGCCGCAGCCGGCGAAAAAATCGAGGTACTGCTCGGGCAGGGAAGTCTCAACTGCACGGTGAACGCGTGCAATATGGGAGGAAATGACGATGGCAAAAACGTTTGAAGACAATATCGCGCGTCTCGAAGAGATCGTGACGGCGCTTGAAAAAGGCGACGCAAAGCTCGCCGATTCCCTCAAGCTCTTTGAAGAGGGGACGAAGCTCGTGCACGACTGCGGCGCGATGCTCGACAAGGCCGAGCAGAAGGTCGCAAAGCTCTCTAAGGGCGCGGACGGCGCGCCGGTCGAGAGCCCATTCATTTCGGAGGAGTAATCCATGGACGAAAAGCTGTTTTCCGCCCGCATGGCGGAGTATAAGTCGGCGGTGGACAAGTATCTTGACGCCTGCCTTGAGGAAACGCAGTGCGCAAGCTATCACAAGCTGACCGATTCGATGCACTACAGCCTGACCGCGGGCGGCAAGCGTCTGCGCGCGATCTTAGTGCTCGAATTCTGCCGCATCTGCGGGGGAGACGTCGAAAAGGCGCTGCCCGTGGCCTGCGGCGTTGAGATGCTGCACACGTATTCGCTCATCCACGACGATCTGCCCGTGATGGACAACGATGATCTGCGCCGCGGTAAGCCGTCGAACCACAAGGTCTTCGGCGAATGCACGGCGACGCTCGCGGGCGACGCGCTGCAGGCGCTGGCATTTGAAACGGTCCTGAAGGCCGACCTCCCCGCGCTGCGCGTGCTCAAATGCGCGCAGGTCCTGGCAAATGCCGCGGGACACGAGGGCATCTGCGGCGGCCAGCAGCTCGACCTTGAGTGGGAGGGCAAGATCCTCAGCGCGCCGGAGCTCGAGGAAATTTATCTGCGCAAGACGAGCGCACTCATCCGCGCGGCGTGCCTGATGGGTGTGGCCGCGGCGGGCGGCACGAAGGAGCAGGAGGAGGCCGCGGCCGGCTACGCCGACAACTTCGGCTTCGCGTTCCAGCTGCGCGACGACATGCTCGATGTCATCGGCGATGAAAAGACGTTCGGCAAGCCCATCGGCTCGGACAGGGAAGAGGGGAAGACGACGTTTGTCGACATTTTAGGTCTCAACGGCTGCCAGCGCGTCATCGAGGCGCACAGCGAGAGCGCGGTCGAAGCGCTGGGCGACATGGAGGACACCGATTTTCTCATTCACCTCGTCCGTGTGCTCGAAAAGAGAAAGCAATAAATAAAAATTCCCGTAGAAAACGCCAAAAAAGTGGAAAATCATACAAAAGTGCGCATTTGGTGTTGACAAGCGGAATCGTCGGTGCTACGATACGCACATTGAAACGGAACCCATCCCGTGGGGAATGCTCGAAGGAAAGGATCCATTGGCATGAAGACTTCGTACTCTGCCAACTGCATGATGATGCCGATGATGCGCATGTTCAGCATGTGCATGCTTTGTCATGGAGAAAATGGTCATTTCCTTTCAGAAACTGTCTGAGAAAAACAGCGAATCGGCAGCGGAAGGTCAATGACCTCCCGCTGTTTTTTACTGCTCGAACAGCATACACTCCCCGCGGTCTGTCCGTTCCAAAAAGTAGCTATTATAAAATAAATAAGGAGAACAAAACGATGAAAAAGCATTCTATCAAGCTGACCGCACTTGTCCTTGCACTGGTCCTCACTGCCGCTCTGGCCCTGACCGGCTGCGGCTCCAAGAGCGATGACTCCGACGGTGCCACCACCATCCAGATCGCCGTCCCCAACGACACGACCAACGAAGCCCGCGCGCTGCTGCTGCTCCAGGACAACGGCATCATCAAGCTCGCTGACGGTGCCGGTATCACCGCCACCAAGAACGACATTGTCGAAAACCCGTACAACGTCGAGATCGTGGAGACCGAGGCCGCGCAGATCCCCAACATCCTGCAGGACGTTGACTACGCCGTCATCAACTCCAACTACGCCATCAACGCGGGCCTGAACCCCGTGGCCGACTCCCTCGTGATCGAAGGCTCCGCCTCCGCTTACGCCAACATTCTGGCCGTGAAGGAAGGCAACGAGTCCTCTCCCAAGGTCCTTGCCCTGATCGCCGCTCTGGAGAGCCAGCAGGTCGTCGACTACATCAACGAGAAGTATGACGGCTCCGTTGTCAGCACCGTGGATACCCCGACCGACGGCTTTGACGCCACTGTCGACTACGACGCTCTGAGCGGTGAGACCATCTCCATCGCCGCTTCTCCGACCCCGCACGCTGAGATCCTCGAGGTCGTGAAGAGCATCCTCGCCGAGAAGAACATCACCCTCGACATCCAGGTCTACAATGACTATGTCGTGCCCAACACCGTTGTCGAAGACGGCACTGTCGACGCCAACTACTTCCAGCACAAGCCCTATCTCGACGATTTCAACGCCGAGAACAACACCCACATCGTCTCCGTTGCCGCCATCCACGTCGAGCCCATGGGCCTGTACGGCGGCAAGCAGACCACGCTCGATGCGCTGAGCGCCAAGTAAGAAAGAAAGGAGGGAGCGTTCTTGATCGAACTGAAGCATCTAAGCAAAACCTTTGAAACAGCCGGTGGACGGGTAGACGCGCTCAAGGATGTCTCCCTGACCATTCCGGACGGCGACGTCTACGGCATCATCGGCATGAGCGGTGCCGGCAAATCCACGCTCGTGCGCTGTATCAATATGCTCGAGCGCCCGACGGAGGGCGAGGTCATCGTGAACGGACAACGTCTGGACACGATGACCCCCGCGCAGCTCCGCGCGGCGCGGCGCGAGATCACGATGATCTTCCAGCGCTTCAACCTGCTGATGCAGCGAAACTGCCTCGATAACGTCTGCTTCCCGATGGAGCTTTCCGGACTGCGGGGAGAGAAGAAGTGGCGCGAACAGCGAGCTCTGGAACTCCTCGATATCGTGGGGCTCAAGGATAAGGCCAAGGCCTATCCCGCGCAGCTCTCCGGCGGACAGCAGCAGCGCGTGGCCATCGCCCGCGCCCTCGCCACGAACCCCAAAGTTCTGCTCTGCGACGAGGCCACGAGCGCGCTCGACCCCAAGACGACGCGCCAGATCCTCGAGCTGATCGGCGACATCAACAAAAAGCTTGGCATCACCGTCGTCATCATCACACACCAGATGAGCGTGGTGAAGGAGGTCTGCAATCACGTTGCGATCCTCGACGACGGCGAAGTCGTGGAAGAGGGCCTTGTTTCTACCGTCTTTTCCGCGCCCAAGTCCGCGGCGGCGCGCCACCTCGTGTTCCCGCGCGGCGCGGACATCGACGTGTCCGACCCCCAGCAGCAGCGCCGCATCCGCCTCATCTTCCGCAGCGCAAAAACGACGTCCATTCCGCTCGTCGCGCGCCTTGCGACCGAAGAGGGCATCAGCGCGACGGTCATCTCAGCCAACACGCAGAAGCTCTCCGAAGAGGTGTACGGCAGCATGCTGCTCGGCGTGCCGAACGCGCAGTTTGAGCAGGCTATGGACTTTTTAAGAGGCATTGAAAATCTTCAGGTAGAGGAGGCGAGCGTCGATGTACAGTAATCTCTTTTCCCCGGATTCCATCGCGGAGCTCACCGTCGCCATGCAGACGCAGTTCCCCAAGGCGATCTGGGAGACGTTTTATGTGACGCTGCTTTCGACGGCGCTGGCCGTCGTCATTGGCCTTCCGCTGGGCGTGCTGCTCGTAGCGGGGGAGAAGGGCGGCGTTCTGCCGCTTCCCAAGGCCTTGATGAGCATTCTGAACGTCATCATCAACCTGCTGCGCTCGATCCCGTTCCTCATCTTAATGATCATGGTCTTCCCGCTCTCGCGCCTTATCATCGGCACGACCGTCGGCACCACCGCGACCATCGTTCCGCTGGTCGTGGCGGCGTTCCCGTTCGTCGCGCGCCTTGTTGAAAGCAGCCTGCGCGAGGTCGACCCCAACATCATCGAGGCCGCGCAGAGCATGGGCGCAACGCCCATGCAGATCATCTGCAAGGTGATGATCCCCGAGAGCGTTCCCTCGCTCCTCCAGAACTTCACCATCGCGCTCACGACCATCCTCGGCTACTCGGCGATGAGCGGCATCATCGGCGGCGGTGGCCTCGGCAAAATCGCCATCGACTACGGCTACTATCGCTACAAGTACCTTGTGATGTTTGCGGCGGTAGTGCTGCTTATCATTCTGGTGCAGATCTTCCAGTCCTTGGGCACGCATCTTGCGACCAAGAGCGACAAGCGCCTCAAGAAATAACCGGATATCCTATCCTGCAAAGCGTCCCAACCGCATGGTTGGGACGCTTTTTGTCACTTTTCGCAATTTGACAGAGAAAAATGTGTCAATTTTTGAAAGCAAAATGCAGCAAAAATTGCAAAATCCCTTGTCATGTGGGAAAAGGGCTGTTATAATAGGAGTAGAATGCAATGCAAGTCTTCGCGATTTGCATATTTTTTACGGAGAAATTGCGTGAACAGTTTTCAGGAATTGCTCCAGTCCATCGACTGGGGCTCGCTGACCGACGCGCTTTTGCGCGTGCTCGGCGTCTTTTTATGCTTGACGGTGCACGAGACCTGTCACGGCCTTGCAGCCTATGCCCTCGGCGACCCGACGGCCAAGCGCGAGCACCGCTTGAGCTTAAACCCGCTGCACCATATCGACTGGTTCGGCTTGGCTGCCATGCTGCTCGTCGGCTTCGGCTGGGCAAAGCCCGTACCGGTCGACATGCGGTACTTTAAAAAGCCGAAGCAGGGCATGGCTATCACGGCGCTGGCAGGGCCGGTATCGAATCTGCTGCTGGCGATGCTGCTCTTGCTCGGCGCGCGCATAACGATGGCGCACTATGTCGATACCGCGTTTTGCAGCGGCCTTTTGAATTTCCTTGCGATGACGGCGTACATGAGCGTCGGTCTGGGGCTTTTCAACCTCATCCCCATCTCGCCGCTCGACGGGTCGAAGGTGCTCTTCGCCTTTCTGCCCGACCGCGCGTACATGACGCTGATGCGGTATGAAAAATACGGCATGCTTGTTCTTTTTGTGCTCGTCTGGCTCGGCGTGGGAAACAATATCCTCAGCGAGGGCATCTACCGCGTGTACGAGCTTCTGGTCAACTGGATCGTATATTGATAAAGTGAGAGGAATGTCATGGACAATCCCGTTTTCAAGCTGGAGGGCGTGGTGCACGAGCGCAGCGCGGAGGCGCTGCAGGACTTTGAAGGGCCGCTCGACCTCATTCTCTTCCTGCTGTCGAAAAATAAAATAGAGATCCAGGACATTCCCATCGCGCTGATCCTGGACCAGTACCTTGCGTATCTCGAGCAGCGAAAGCAGCTCGATCTCGAGGTCGCGAGCGAATTCATCACGATGGCGGCACATTTAATGTACATCAAAACGCGCATGCTGCTTTCGCTTGAGGATGAGCAGGCGCAGAGCGAGATGGACGAGCTCATTGCCTCGCTCAAAGAGCGCCAGCAAAAGGACACGTACCTTCGCATCAAGACGCTGACCGAAACGCTCGGCCCGATGGGCGAGTTTGGCCGCAGCATCATGACGCGCCAGCCCGAGCCCATGCGGCGCGGCAAAATCTACGAGTACAGTCATGAAAAGGCCGACCTCGTGCTTGCCATGCAGACGATCATGGAGCGCGGGGAAAAGCTGGCCGCGCCGCCGAGCGCGGCGCTGAGCGAGATCGTGCGCCGCGAGCCGTATCCCGTCAAGGGCAAGGCGGAGGAAATTCTGCACCGGCTCAAGGAGTTCGGCATGACGCGCTTCAAGCTGCTGTTCCGCGGCAGCCGCAGCCGCAGCGAGATCGTGGCGACGTTCATCGCCGTTCTGGAGCTCTGCCGCGAAAAGGTCATCCATCTGGCCGGTTCTGACACGGACTGCACCGTGGAGTGCGGGGACGACGCCCCCGACCGTATCAATCTGTAAAAAGCGAGGAATGCTATGTCTTTGGAATCTTTGGACCTGCGCGAGGTCGAGTCGGCCATCGAGGGCATTTTGTTCGCCAGCGGCGAACCGCTCCCGATCGACCGCATCTGCCTTGCGCTCGATTTGGACCGTCCGACCGCGGAACAGGTATTGCAAAAGCTCGGCGATTACTACGCCTTTGAGCGCCGCGGCATCCGGCTCGTCCGCATGGAGGACAGCTATCAGCTCTGCTCGTCGCCGGACTATGCCGACGTCATCCGCAAGGCGTTTGAGATCCGCAAGACCGCCAAGCTCTCTCAGCCCGCGCTGGAGGTGCTGACGATCATCGCGTACTACCAGCCCACGACCCGCGCCTACATCGATCAGGTGCGCGGCGTGGACAGCTCGTACACCGTGGGCCTGCTGCTTGAGCGCGGGCTCATTGAGGAGTGCGGACGTTTGCAGGTGCCGGGACGGCCGAGGCTGTACCGCACGACGAAAAAGTTTCTGCGCGACTTCCACTTGGGTTCGCTCGAGGAGCTGCCGGAAATGCCGGGTCTTGAGGCCGACGGTCAGCTCCGCATGACGGAGGACGGCACGATCCTCGACCCCAGCGCCATGACGGAAAAAGAAGGCAGCATTCCCGAAAACGGGGAACACTGACCGCGTAAAGCATAAAAACCGCGTGAAGCATAAAAAGAGGGAGGTGGTCGATTGACTGCGCTGAAGGTAATTGGCATCATCCTGCTCATTTTTATTTTGATCGGCTTTCTGCGCGTGGGCGCGCTGATGCAGTTCGGCGACGAGCTGCGCGTGCAGCTTTCGGTCGGCCCGTTCCGCTTCACGCTGCTGCCAGCAAAGGAAAAGAAAGAAACGCCGAAAAAAAAGGCAAAGGAGAAGAAGCCAAAGTCAGAGGGAGAAGAGGCGAAGCAAAAGAAAAAGCCCTCGCTCCCCAAGCCGACAAAAGAGGAGCTCAGGGACCTCATCACGACGGCGCTCTCGGCGCTCAAGGAGACAGCGAAACGCACCTGCAAGCGCCTTCGCATCGACCCGCTGGAAATTCTCGTCGTCTTTGGCGGCACGGACCCCGCGGATATCGCGCAGACCTACGGCTATGCGAGCGCCGCGATGTGGGGTGTGATGCCGCACCTTGAAGACCTCTTCCATATCCCTGATCCCTCACTGCACCTGCGCATGGACTACAGCTCTGAAAAGACGCACGCAGAGGGTGCCGTTGGCCTGTCGCTTCGCATCCGCGACGGGCTGCACATCTCGCTTGCGCTACTCATTCCGATGCTCAAATGGTACCTGCGCTATAAAAAGGCGCATAAAAACGACGCTCCCGCGGAAAAACCAACGGAGAGCACTCCGCAAAACAGTGAACACAGTGAAAAACTGACCGCATAAAAAGAAAGGATGAACCTCATGGAAAACATCGAAAAGAAGACCCCGCTCAACGATCTCATGGACACCACGATGGATAAGATCCGTGATATGGTCGATTCCAACACCATCATCGGCGAGCCTATCACGACGCCCGACGGCGTAACGGTCATCCCCGTTTCGCGCGTGAGCTTCGGCTTCGGCGCGGGCGGCGGCGATTACGGCAAGACCGACACCGCCCACTTCGGCGGCGGCCCAGGTGCAGGCGTCAAGGTCGACCCCGTCGCGTTCCTCGTCGTCAAGGACGGTCTGACGCGCGTGATGCCCGTGGCCATCCCTGCGGCGGCAACGGTCGACCGCGTGCTTGATCTTGTGCCGGAAGTGCTCGACCGCGTGCAGAATTTCGTGGACAAGAAGAGAGAAGAGAAAGATATCTACTGATTTCGGGCATAATAGGGGCATTCCGAATGAAGGAGTGATCCCATGCCGCGTTTTGCCCGATGCGTATTTGCCGTTTTCCTTGCTGTTTCCTGCCTGTCAAGCAGTTTGGCCTGTCAGGCTGCCGCGCCTGAAACTGCCGCCGCCGCGTTCATTTTGATGGAGGCGGGCAGCGGGCGGGTGCTGGCGTCGCGCAATGAAACGCAGGAGCGCAGCATCGCGAGCACGACGAAGATCATGACCTGCTTAGTCGCGCTGGAGCACAGCGAACTCACGGAGCAGGTCACGGTCAAACGCGAGCATTTACGCGAGGGCTCGTCGATGTACCTTCTCGAGGGCGAAACGCTCACGATGGAGGAACTTCTCTACGGTCTGATGCTGCCGTCCGGCAACGACGCGGCGGAGTGCATCGCCGCCCACTGCGGCGGAAACGGCGGCAGCGCGCAGTTTGTCCGATGGATGAACGAAAAGGCGAAAGCCCTCGGCATGGAGCACACGTCATTTGCCAACCCGAGCGGTCTCGACGAAGCGGGGCACGGCTCCTGTGCCCTCGATATGGCGCGCCTTGCGGTCTACGCCATGCAGAACCCGACGTTCGCGCGCATCGTCTCGACGCGCACGGCGAGCGTCGGCACGCGCACGATGACGAACCACAATAAGCTGCTCGCGTCGTACTCCGGCTGCGTCGGTCTCAAGACCGGCTACACCGGCGACGCAGGGCGCACACTCGTCACCTGTGCCGAGCGCGGCGGGATGCGCATGATCGCCGTCACGCTGCACGACGGCAGCGATTGGGCCGATCATGCTGCACTCTACGACTACGGCTTTTCGGCGTATGCGCTCTCAAGCGGTGCGAAAAAAGGCGAGGCCTACGGCAGCGTAAGCGTCGACGGGCAGAGTGTGTCCGCCGTGGCGGCGGAGAGCTTCCGCTATCCCACCGCGGAAAATGAAGCATTGAGCGTGCGCGCCGAGCTGCCGCAAATGCTCGCTGCACCTGTCCAAAAAGGACAAACGCTCGGCACGCTCGTCATCTTCTGCGGTGAGACCGAGGTTGGACGAGTTGACCTCGTCAGCGCGCGCAGCGTACAGGCGCAGGAAACAAAGAGCGAAACAAGCAAAAATAAGTCGCTGGCGGAAAAGCTCTGGCAATTTCTGTCGGCAAAGTAAAGGAGGGATCGACCTGGCCGAAGCAAGAATTCAAAAGCTCATCGCCGAATCGGGGCTCTGCTCCCGTCGCACCGCCGAGCAGTGGATCGCCGCTGGGCGCGTGCGCGTAAACGGCGAGACCTCATTCATCGGGCAGAAGGCCGACCCCAAAGTCGACGAAATTACCGTCGACGGCAGGCCGCTCGCGCTGGAGGGGCAGAAGCGCTACCTGATGCTCAACAAGCCGCGCGGCTATGTCTGCACGCTCTCTGACGAAAAAGGGCGAAAGACCGTCGCCGAGCTCGTCAGAGACTGCGGCGCGCGCGTCTATCCCGTCGGGCGGCTCGACCTCGACTCCGAGGGACTGCTGCTTTTGACGAACGACGGCGAATGGATGCAGCATCTTCTGCACCCGCGCTACGAGGTCAACAAGGTCTACGAGGTCAGCGTCGCGGGCGAGGTCAGGGGAGCGGCAGAAGCGCTCGCTTCCATGACACAGCTCGACGGCGAGCCCATCCGGCCCGCGCAGGTGCGCGTGCTGCGGCAGGGGAGGGACACCGCCGTTCTCTCCATCACCATCCATGAAGGAAAAAACCGGCAGATCCGGCGCATGTGCGCCGCCGCCGGATTACACGTCAAGCGCCTAAAGCGCGTGCAGGAGCACGCGCTCAAACTCGGGGCTCTTCCCGTCGGCGTGTGGCGCGATCTAACGGAGCAAGAGCTCCAAGCAACAAAATCAAAGTAACAGAGGACGATTTTATGACAAAGAATATCTTACATAATATCGAAAAGAACATGAGCAGCTTTTCCAAGGGGCAAAAGCTCATCGCCCGCTTCATTCTGGAAAACTACGACAAGGCCGCGTTTATGACGGCCAGCAAGCTCGGCAAGACCGTGCAGGTCAGCGAGTCGACCGTCGTGCGCTTTGCCACCCAGCTCGGCTACGAGGGGTATCCGAGCATGCAGCGTGCATTGCAGGAGATGATTCGCGGCAAGCTCACGAGCATCCAGCGCATTCAGGCGTCGGACGGCGAGCTCGCAGGGTCCGATCTGATGACGAACGTCCTGCAGCGCGACATGGAGAAGATCCGCATGGCCATCGACCAGACCGACGGCGCGGAATTTGAGCGCGTGGTCGACACGATCATCGGCGCGCGCCGCATCTACATCGTGGGCTTCCGTTCGTCCTCGTTTCTGGCAGGGTACTTAAACTTCTACTTCCGCCTGATCTTCGACAACGTCACTCTGGTCAACGGCGGCGCGGCCGGCTCGTTCGACCAGCTCTTCCGCGTCTCCAAAGGCGATGTGGTCATCGGTATCTGCTTCCCGCGCTACAGTGAGCTTGCGCTCAAGACCATCCAGTTTGCGCGCGACCGCGGCGCGACGATCGTCGGCGTGACGGACAGCGAGATGTCGCCCATCAACCAGATGTCCAGCAATTCGCTGCTCGTGCGCAGCGAGATGATCTCGTTCGTCGACTCGCTGGCGGCGCCCATGAGCATGCTCAACGCACTCATTCTGGCCGTGGCCAACAAGAAGGGCGCAGACATCTCCGCGACGTTCTCCGAACTCGAGCACATCTGGGAGCGCTTCGACATTTTCGGCAAGATCGAAGATGAATAAGGCGATCGTTGTCATCGGCGGCGGCGCGGGCGGCATGATGGCCGCGATCTGCGCCGCGCGCAAGGGTGCGCACGTGACGCTGCTCGATCCAAACGAGCGCCTCGGCAAAAAGGTGAACATCACCGGCAAGGGCCGCTGCAACGTGACGAACGACAGCACTTGCGAAGAGCTGCTCGCCCACGTGCCGCAGAACCCGCGGTTTTTATACTCCGTGTTTTCCCGCTTCGACGGGCACGACGCCATCGATTTTTTCGAGGGGCTCGGTGTGCCGCTCAAGGTCGAGCGCGGCAAGCGCGTGTTTCCCGTGTCCGACCGGTCATTCGACATCACAGCGGCGCTTGAGCGCGAGCTCAAGCGTCTGCACGTCAAGCTCGTGCGCGACCGCGCGCTCGGTATTTCGGTCGAAGACGGCCATGTCGCCGCCGTCAAGGGCGAAAAAGGGGAGTACACCGCCTCCGCCGTCATTCTGGCGACGGGCGGGCTGTCCTATCCCGCGACGGGCTCGACGGGCGACGGCTTCCGCATGGCGGAAGCGCTCGGCCACACAGTCACGCCGCTGCGCGGCTCGCTCGTGCCGCTTGAGGCGCGCGAATGCGCGGTGCTGCAAGGGCTGAGCCTGCGCAACGTCGCGCTGACGGTATATGAAAACAACAAAAAGATCCACTCGGATTTCGGTGAAATGCTGTTCACGCACTTCGGCGTGAGCGGGCCGCTCATCCTGTCGGCCAGCGCGCACATGCGGCATTTCGACAAAAAGCAGTACCGACTGGAGATTGACCTCAAGCCCGCGCTCGACGAGCAAATGCTCGACAAGCGCCTGCTGTCGGATTTTGAAAAGCACGCAAACAGCGACTACTGCAACGTGCTCGGCGCGCTGCTGCCGCAGAAGATGATCGACGAATTCATCGACCGCTCGGGCATCCCGCCGCACGAAAAGGTGCACGATATCACGCGTGCCCAGCGCGAGACCATCCGCACGCTCTTAAAGCGCTGGACGGTCAATGTCAGCGCGCCGATGCCGGTCGAAAATGCGATCATCACCTCCGGCGGCGTCAAGGTGGGGGAGATCGACCCGAAGACCATGGCGTCGAAAAAGATCGGCGGCCTGTACTTTGCCGGCGAGATCATCGACGTAGACGCCTATACGGGCGGCTACAATCTGCAAATCGCCTGGGCGACCGGCAAGGCCGCGGGCGAGGCTGCCGCGGACGCACTGCTGACGCAGTAAGCACATATTTATTGTAAGAGGGAAGAATCAAACAGATGAAAAAGCATTTTTCCATTGCCATTGACGGCCCCGGCGGCGCGGGCAAGAGTACGCTCGCCAAGGCCGTCGCCAAGAAATTGAACATTCTGCATGTCGACACGGGTGCGATCTACCGCACCATCGGCTACGCGGCGTTTTCCCGCGGACTGGACGCAAAGGACGAATCTCAAATCGCGCCGCTGCTGAAAGAAATTCAGATCGACATGGCATTTGACGAGAATAGCGGACAGAAAATGCTGCTTGACGGTAAAGATGTCAGCACCGAGATCCGTCTGCCGGAAATTTCGATGTACGCCTCGAACGTCTCGGCGCTGCCGTGCGTGCGCGCATACCTTCTTGAGATGCAGCGCGACATCGCGCGCAGGAGAAGCGTCATCATGGACGGGCGCGACATCGGCACAGTCGTTTTGCCGGACGCCGACCTCAAAATTTACCTGACTGCTTCGGCCGAGGAGCGCGCGCGCCGCCGCTGTCTCGAGCTTTCTGAGCGCGGCACGCCCAAGGCGTATGAAGAGGTGCTGCGCGAGATCAACGAGCGCGACTATCAGGACATGCACCGCGATATCGCCCCGCTGCGCGAGGCGGCGGACGCCGTGCACTTCGACACGTCGAAGCTCAACTTTGAAGAGAGCGAGCGGGCGCTGCTGAATCTCATTCAGGAGAAATTGAAATGATGCACCGTATCTTTTTTGCGTTTATCTGGATCATCGGTCGGGTTCTTTTGTGGATCTACCGCGTGGACGTCAAGGGACTTGAAAATCTGCCCAAGCACAGCGTGCTGCTGTGCCCGAACCATTCAACGGACTTAGACCCCGTGCTCATCGGCCTGTGCCTGCCGCTCGACTACCATCTGCACTTTATGGCCAAGGCCGAGCTCTTCGACAACCGCGCGCTCGCGTGGCTCATCCGCACGCTCGGCGCATTTCCCGTCCAGCGCGACGGCAAGGATATCCAGTCCATCAAGACCGCGATGCAGGTGCTCCACAAGGGTGAGAATCTTCTGATCTTCCCCGAGGGGACGACGATCCGGGGCGGCGTCGGCTATCACGACGGACTCCCCGCGCACGCGCACGCGGGCATCGCGATGATCGGCGTGCGCACGGGTGCGACGCTCGTGCCGGTGTTCTGCGACGGGCAGAAAAAGCCCTTCCATAAAACGCGCATCATCTTCGGCGAGCCGTATGTGCCTGAGGTCACGGGCCGCCGCGGCACGTCCGAAGAATTGCAGGCCATCGCCGACGAAATGCTGCGTCAGGCCTACGCGCTCGGCGGCCAGCAGGTGGGAGGCGCGCCGCTGTGAAGGTCATCTTAGCTGAGACCGCGGGCTTCTGCTATGGCGTGGAGCGCGCGGTCAACCTTGCGCGCGAAACGGCAAAAGCGCGCGGCGGCGCGATGCTCGGCAGCATCGTACACAACGCGGGCGTCGTGCGCGAGATCGAAGACCTTGGCATGCGCCTCATCACGTCGCCCGACCAGGCAAAGGCGGGGGAGACCGTGCTCATCCGCGCCCACGGCGAGCCGAGAGCGACGCTTGATGCGCTGCGAGAGTGCGGGGCAGAGGTCGTGAGCGCCGTGTGCCCGCATGTCGAGCGCATCCGAAAGCTTGCACAGGAGGCAGAGCACGAGGGACGCCGCGTCATCCTGATCGGTGAGCGCCATCATCCCGAGGTGCAGGGCATCGCAGGATGGTGCAGCGACCCGCTGATTTTTGAAAATGTGCAGGAAGCGCAAAAATACTTGCAGGAACACCCCGATTTTGCCCATTTACCCAGTATCATGCTGGCGCAAACGACCTGCATTCGTGCGCTTTGGGAAAGTTGCGTGAAATTTCTAAAAAAACAGTGTACAAATCTGAAAATCAATGATACAATATGCAATGCTACGCAGAAACGTCAAACTGAGGCAGCAGAACTTTCCGCCAAGGTAGACGCGATAGTGGTTGTGGGCGACCGAAGAAGCGCCAACACAAGGCATTTGACCGAGATTTGCAGAGAGAACTGCGGAAAAGTTCTCCAGATCGAATCCGCAGACGAGCTCTCACCGGAATTCTTTTCCGGATGCCGTGTGGCGGGACTGACAGCCGGCGCATCTACTCCTGCGAGTATCATTATGGAGGTATTAACAACAATGACGGAAGAAAACATCAACACCACTGCCCCTGAAACCAGCGAATCCTTTGAAGAACTGCTTGAAAAATCTTTCAAGACTCTAAATACAGGAGATAAGGTGACCGGTATCGTGACCGCCATCGGCACGACCGAGATCCAGGTCGACGTCGGCTGCAAGCAGGCAGGCTATATCCCTGTTTCTGAGCTGAGCAGCGACCCCGACGTCAAGCCCGAGGACGTCGTCAAGGTCGGCGATGAGATCGAGGCTTACGTTGTCCGCGTCAACGACGTGGAAGGCTACGCCACCCTCTCCAAGAAGCGTCTCGACGCTGTCAAGCTCTGGGAAGACATTGAGACCGCCGTTGAGGACAAGACCGTTCTCGAAGGCACCGTGACCGAAGTGAACAAGGGCGGCATCGTCGTTTCTGTCAAGGGCGTGCGCGTGTTCGTGCCCGCTTCTCAGAGCGGCATGCCCAAGGACTCCGACCTTGGCCAGATGGTCAAGCAGAAGGTCAAGCTCCGCGTGACCGAGGTCAACCGTGCCCGCCGCCGCGTCGTCGGCTCCATCAAGTCCGTGCTGAACGAGGAGCGTCAGGCTGCTCAGGCCGCCATCTGGGAAGGCATCGAGGTCGGCAAGCACTATGACGGCGTTGTCAAGTCCATGACCTCTTACGGCGTGTTCGTCGACATCGGCGGCGTGGACGGCATGGTCCACATCTCCGAGCTGAGCTGGAGCCGCATCAAGAACCCCGCCGAGGTCGTCTCCATCGGCGATCACCTCGACGTGTACGTCATCTCCTTCGACCCCGAGAAGCGCAAGATTTCCCTCGGCGTCAAGGATCGCACCCAGAACCCCTGGGATGTGTTCATGAACACCTACAAGGTCGGCGACGTTGCCAACGTCCGCATCGTCAAGCTGATGACCTTCGGCGCTTTCGCTGAGGTCGTTCCCGGCGTGGACGGCCTGATCCATATCTCTCAGATCGCTGACCGCCGCATCGACAAGCCCTCCGACGTCCTGTCCGAAGGCCAGATGGTCGACGCGAAGATCACCGCCATCGACGAGGAGAAGAAGAAGATCTCCCTCAGCATCCGCGCGCTGCTCAGCGGCGAGGAAGAGGCTCCTGTCGAGGAGTAATTTTCCCGAACTGAAAAGAGACAGGCTCCGGCCTGTCTCTTTTTTACGTTCTTTTTTACGCTGACACGTAAGAAAGACTTTGCAAACGGCGATCGGTATGCTATAATTGTTAAAGTTTCGACATAGTTCCGAAATGATAATCAAATTCACATACATACAGGAGGAATTATCCATGGATTACGCAGCGCTTTATCAGAAGAAGCTGACCTCTGCCGCGGAAGCCGTCAAGGTCGTCAAGAGCGGCGACTGGGTCGACTACGGCTGGTGCACCAACCATCCCTACACGCTCGACAAGGCTCTGGCCGCACGCCAGAATGAGCTCAAGGACGTCAAGGTTCGCGGCGGCGTGACGATGTGGATGCCCGAGATCTGCAAGGCCGAGGACGCCGGTGAGCACTTCACCTGGAACTCCTGGCATTGCAGCGGCATCGACCGCAAGATTATCTCCAAGGGCATGGGCTATTTCATCCCCATGCGCTACAGCGAGCTGCCGCGCTTCTACCGCGACGGCAACGCCACGGTTGATGTTGCGATGATCCAGGTCACGCCGATGGATAAGCACGGCAACTTCAGCTACGCTCTCGCGTGCTCTCACTTAGCCGACATGCTGGATGCCGCCAAGACTGTCATCGTCGAGGTCAACGAGAACCTTCCCTGGGTCTACGGCCTCAACGGCTGCGAGATCAACATCAAGGACGTCGACATGGTTGTGGAAGGGGAGAATCCTCCTGTTGCGCAGCTCGGCGCGGGCGGCGCCCCCACCGAGGTCGACACTGCGGTCGCCAACCTCGTCGTGCCTGAGATCCCGAACGGCGCGTGCCTCCAGCTCGGCATCGGCGGCATGCCCAACACCATCGGCTCGATGATCGCGCAGTCTGACCTCAAGGACCTGTCCGTTCACACCGAAATGTATGTCGACGGCTTTGTCGACATGGCCCTCGCCGGCAAGATCACCGGCAAGCACAAGCAGCTCGACAAGGGCCGTCAGGTCTTTGCCTTCGCCGCCGGCACGCAGAAGCTCTATGACTACATGGATCGCAATCCCGATGTCATGGGTGCGCCGGTCGACTA
>OGLF01000944.1_pt1 | contig 17432 bp, 12 predicted proteins | sample 1572701 | NCBI WGS metagenome assembly OGLF01 (sample SAMEA2581910, study PRJEB24529) | metagenome | biome: Human gut stool | place: China | collected 2011 | reverse complement strand
GGCTCGCCCGACCGCGAACGCCGCACCTGCCGAGCCTGCGCCCGCCGCGCCGGCCGAGCCTGTGCCTGCCGCGCAGCCGGAAGCTCCGGCCGCCGCGCAGCCTGTGCAGGCAGAGCCCGTGTATGCAGCAGAGCCCGTGTCCGCCGCCCCCGTGGAGGCGCAGCCCGTGGAAGCTGACGATGCCGCGGCCGACAGTGCAGCAGATGACGCCACGCAGCTCTATCACTTTCTGCACAACAGCTGAGTGAACAGCAATCAACCAGGGCGGGACGGCCGGTGCCGTACCGCCCTGCACAATTTTAACGGAAAACTACTCTGAGAGGAGAACGATCTTTACCATGTCCAAGAACGATTTCAACGCCACGATCAACCTGCCGAAAACAGACTTCCCCATGCGCGCCGGCCTCGCCAAACGTGAGCCCGATATGCTCCGCCGCTGGAACGACATGGATCTGTATAACGAAATGCTCAAAAAGAACGACGGCAAGCCGCGCTTCAGCCTGCACGACGGCCCTCCGTTCTCCAACGGCAACATCCACATGGGCCACGCGCTCAACAAGGCGCTTAAGGACTTCATCGTCCGCTCCTATGCCATGCGCGGCTACTACACGCCCTACATCCCCGGCTGGGACAACCACGGCATGCCCATCGAGAGCGCCATCATCAAGGAGCAGAAGCTCAACCACAAGGCCATGAGCATCGCCGACTTCCGCAGCGCCTGCCATGATTATGCGCAGAAATACATCGACCGCCAGATGGACGGCTTCAAGCGCATGGGCGTCGTCGCCGACTGGGAGCACCCCTACAAGACCATGAACAAGGGCTTTGAGGCCGAAGAGGTGCGCGTGTTCGGCAAGATGTACCGCAACGGCCACATCTACAAGGGGCTCAAGCCCGTGTACTGGTGCGCCCACGACGAGACCGCCCTCGCCGAGGCGGAGATCGAGTATCAGGACGATCCGTGCACGACCGTGTACGTGAAGTTCCCGATGCACGACGACCTCGGCAAGCTGCCGGACGTCGACCACAGCAAGCTCTTTTTCGTCATCTGGACGACCACGATCTGGACCCTGCCCGGCAACCTCGCCATCGCGCTCAACCCGCGCGAGCTGTACAACCTCGTCCAGGCGCCCAACGGTGAGGTGTACGTCATGGCCGACGCGCTGACCGAGAAGGTCATGCACATCGGCGGCTTCGACAGCTACGAGGTGCTCGAGCAGCACCCGGGCGCATTCTTTGAGAACATGCTCGCCGACCATCCCTTCCTGCCCAAGACCTCGCGTCTGGTGCTCGCCGATTACGTCACCATGGATTCCGGCACCGGCTGCGTGCACACCGCGCCCGGCTTCGGCGCCGACGACTACCTGACCTGCAAGCGCTACGGCATGGACATGGTCGTGCCCGTGGACGATCAGGGCCGCCACACCGACTACGCCGGCAAGTACGCCGGCATGTCCACAGAGGAATCGAACCCCGTCATCCTCGCAGACATGAAGGCGGCCGGCTCGCTCTTCGCATCCGAGGACATCGTGCACAGCTATCCGCACTGCTGGCGCTGCAAGAGCCCGATCATCTTCCGCGCCACGCCGCAGTGGTTCTGCTCCGTGGACTCCTTTAAGGAGGACGCGGTCGCCGCGTGCGAGAACGTGCGCTGGCTGCCCGCGTGGGGCAAAGAGCGCATGGCCGCCATGATCCGCGAGCGCGCCGACTGGTGCATCTCCCGTCAGCGCCGCTGGGGTCTGCCGATCCCGGTGTTCTACTGCGACGACTGCCACAAGCCCGTCTGCACCGAGGAGAGCATCGAGGCAGTGGCCAAGCTCTTTGAAAAGGAAGGCAGCAACGCCTGGTTCGACCGCCCGGCGGCCGACATCCTGCCCGAAGGCTTCACCTGCCCGCACTGCGGCGGCAAGCACTTCACGCAGGAGACCGATACCCTCGACGGCTGGTTCGACTCCGGCTCCACCCACGTCGCCGCCATGCAGCGCGACCAGGGCTTCTGGCCGGCGGATATGTATATCGAGGGCGGCGACCAGTACCGCGGCTGGTTCCAGTCGTCCCTGCTCGTGGCCGTCGGCGCGCTCGGCAAGGGCGCTCCGTACCGCGAGTGCCTGACCCACGGCTGGACGGTCGACGGCGAGGGCCGCGCCATGCACAAATCCCTCGGCAACGGCATGGACCCGGCCGAGATCATCAACGAGTTCGGCGCCGATATGCTGCGCCTCTGGGCGGGCAGCGCCGACTACCACGCCGACATGCGCTGCTCCAAGGAGATCTTCAAGCAGCTGACGCAAAACTACCTCAAGTTCCGCAACACCGCGCGCTACTGCCTCGGCAACCTCGACGGCTTTGACGCCGCGCACCTCGTCGCGCCGGAGGATATGCTCCCGCTCGACCGCTGGGCGATCACGAAGCTCAACGACCTCATCCGCCGCGTGGCCAAGGCATACGACAACTACGAGTTCCACGTGATCTCGCACGCGATCAACGACTTCTGCGTCGTGGAGCTCTCGAGCTTCTACCTCGATATCATCAAGGACCGCCTCTACTGCGACGAGCGCAACGGGCTCGAGCGCCGCAGCGCGCAGACGGCGCTGTTCCTCATCCTCGACAGCATGACGAAGATGTTCGCGCCGATCCTCGCCTTCACCTGCGACGAGATCTGGCTGGCCATGCCGCACCGCGCCGAGGACGACGCGCGCAACGTGCTGCTCAACGTCATGAACCAGCCGTTCGACGCCTACGCGCTCAGCGAGAGCGAGCTTGCCCGGTGGGATCAGCTGATCCGCGTCCGCTCGGACGTCAACGGTGTGCTCGAGGCCGCCCGCGCCGAAAAGCGCATCGGCAAGCCGCTCGAAGCAGCCGTGACGCTGCGCGCCGACGATGACGCCGCCAAGGCCGCGCTCGACGACGTGCAGAGCATGAACCTGCCCGAGCTGCTGATCGTATCGCAGGCGCTCATCGGCGATGATGTGCCGGCCGACGCCGTCACCGGCACCGGCACGAATTTCCCCGGTCTGCACATCTCCGTGCGCAACGCGCCCGGCGTCAAGTGCCCGCGCTGCTGGATGCACTCCGAGCAGGCCGACCCCGAGACCGGACTGTGCCCGCGCTGTGCTGCGGTCGTGGCCGCGCAGCAGGCGGAGTAACCACCCGATCCCAAAATCCTGATCCGAAAGCGAGGAACCGCTATGTGGTATGCCATCGTAGCCATCCTGATCCTCATCGCTGACCAAGGGCTCAAATACTGGGTCACCGTCAACATCGCGCTCGACACCGGGCACGTCACACTCATTCCGGGCGTGCTGGAGCTGACGAACATCCACAACAACGGCGCTGCGTTCAGCATGCTCGAGCACGCGCCGCACTGGATCTTCATCCTCTTCACGCTCGTGTTCGCCGCCATCGCGGTGTTCTGCCTGCGGCGCAACGTCGTGCACGGCAAGGTCGGCCGCTGGTCGGTCGTGCTGGTGCTCGCCGGTGCGGTCGGCAACTGCATCGACCGCATCCTCAGCGGCTACGTCGTGGACATGTTCAATTTCCTCTTCGTGCGCTTCGCCGTGTTCAATCTGGCGGACGTGTTCATCGTCGTGGCCGGCATCACGCTGTGCCTGCACGTGATCTTCTACCGCGGGGACGACGGTGCGGATGACGCCGCGCCGAAAGCCGCGCGTAAGCAGCGCACCGGTGCAGCGCATGACGCGCCCAAGGCGCGCAGGCTGCACCTGCCCGCAAAGCGCAGGCCCGACGCCGCGCCCGAAGCGAGCGCGAAGCCCGCGCCGAACGCCGCACCCGCTTCCGCCGCGCAGGAAGCCGCGCCGGCGAAGGACGATCTCTTCGCCGCGTGGGACCGCGCGCCCGTCGCCGCGCAGCCGGTGACACCCGCCGCGCCCAAACCGGCAGCACCCGCCGCGCCCGAGGCGGCAGCCCCGGCTCCCAAACCGGCAGCCCCCGCGCAGCCCAAACCGGCGGCGCAGCCCGCGGCCGAGGCGGCGGATCCGCTGCTGGCCTATCTCAACAGCACACCCGCTGCGCCCGCCGAGCCGGAAACACCCAAGCCGGACGATAGCACGGACGGCAGTGCCGACGGCGCAGCGTACTCACTCGACGACATTTTGGCGGAGTTTTCGGATTTCTAATGGAACAACGAACGATTCAAACACAGGAGAGCGCCGAGCGGATCGACGCTCTCCTCGCGCGCTCTTTGCCCGGGCTCACGCGCAGCGCCGCCCAGCGGCTGCTCGCGCAGGGCGCGGTGACGAAAGACGGCGCGCCCGTGAAGAAAAACTACAAAACCGTCCCCGGCGACACGTTTGTCGTGACGCTGCCGGATGCCGCGCCGTCTGAGCTCGTGGCGCAGGATCTGCCGCTGGACGTGGTGTACGAGGATGCGGACCTCATCGTCGTCAACAAGCCGCGCGGCATGGTCGTGCACCCAGCGCCCGGCCACGAGGACGGCACGCTCGTCAACGCCCTGCTCGCCCACTGCGGGGAGAGTCTCTCCGGCGTCGGCGGCGAGCGGCGGCCGGGCATCGTGCACCGCATCGACAAGGACACGTCGGGGCTGCTCGTCGCGGCGAAAAACGACTTCGCGCACCTGGCGCTCTCGGCGCAGCTGGCCGACCACACCATGGCGCGCACGTATGAGGCCGTCGTCTGCGGCAATCTGCGCGACGATGCCGGCACGGTGGACGCGCCCATCGGCCGCCACCCGACGGACCGCAAGCGCATGGCCGTGACGAGCAAAAACGCCCGCCGCGCCGTCACGCACTGGTCGGTCATCGCGCGCTACAACGGCTACACGCACATCCGCTGCGAGCTGGAGACCGGCCGCACGCACCAGATCCGCGTGCACATGGCGCACATCGGCCATCCCCTGCTCGGCGACCTTGTCTACGGGCATAAGCGGCCGGAAAAGGGGCTGAGCGGACAATGCCTGCACGCGCGTGCGCTGCGCTTCGTGCACCCGCGCACGGGCGAGCTTGTGACGTTCACCTGCCCGCTGCCGGAGTATTTTCAGGACGTGCTGGCGCGCCTCGGCACACCCATCGGCTGATCGGAAAGGAGCATTTTCATGCGCAGAGCAGATCGCGAGATCACAGATTTTGACGAGCTCATCGCCGTCATGCGCGGGTGCGACGTGTGCCGCCTCGCATTGCACGACGAGCCGTTTCCCTACATCCTGCCGCTGAACTTCGGCCTTGAGGCCGACGGCGGGACCGTCCGGCTGTACTTTCACGGTGCGGATACCGGCACGAAGTATGACCTCATCGCCAGAAACCCGAACGCATCGTTCGAGATGGACCGCGGCCACGGCCTCATCCTCGATGACGAGCACGGCAACTGCACCATGACGTATGAGAGCGTCATCGGTCAGGGGCGCATCACCGTCGTGCCGGACAGCGGCAAGGAGCACGCGCTGCGTGTGCTCATGGCGCAGTACCGCGCGCCGGACTTCCCGTTTTCCACGGCGGTCATCCCGCGCACGACCGTGCTGTGCCTGACTGTCGAGCACATGACCGGCAAGCGCCGGGTGAAAAAGCGCGGCTGAGCCGCCGCTCCGGATACGAGACCAGCCGCCGCAGGCATTTCCTGCGGCGGCTGGTCTTTTGTCATACTGCCGAAAATCAGCGGATGAAATTGGTGAATGTGCGCGCTTCCGTCTCCGGGCGCGCAACGCCCGCCGCGTCACCGGCGGCGATGCACCGCACCAGCCAGAGCAGGTTGCGCGCGAGCTGGCGCATGGTCTGCAGCCCTTCCGCATCCTGCGCGGCGTCCTCCGGACACGCACCGTGCACCATCGGCCAGTACTGCGAGGAGACGACCGGCATGTTCGAGATCATCGGGTACTTGACCAGCTGATCGAGCGCCGCCGTCGTGCCCGCGCGGCGCGCCGAGACAACGCACGCGCAGGGCTTGTTTGCCCAGCCGTCGGAGGCATAAAACAGCCGGTCGCAAAAGGCCGACATCGCGCCGGAGATCCCGGCATAGTGCACCGGGGACGCGAGCACGAGCGCATCGGCCGTCTCCATCGCGTCGATGGCATCGTTCACCAGTCCGCCGCGCACGCAGCGCCCGGTCGCACGGCAGCCGCCGCAGGCCACGCAGCCGCCCATCTGCTCGTCACCGACGGTCAGGATCTGCACCTCGGCACCGGCTGCGCGCAGCACCCGCTCCATTTCGTGCAGGGCGGTGTATGTGCAGCCGCGCGGATGCGGGCTGCCGTTGATCATGAGAATTTTCATCGTATCACCCCACGCGCAGGATAGCACAAATCGCCGTGCCGCGCAAGGCGGCGCCCCGGCTGAAAACCGGGGCCGGCTGATTCCCCGCACATGGGCAAAGATAAAAACGCCCTCCGGACGGATTCCCGTCCGGAGAGCATTTTTGCGGCACAAAGAACGGCCGCCCCAAAGGCCATCAGCCTTCGGGGCGGTTTTTCCCATTTTGGGGACATACGCTCGCGCACATGCACATCAGCAGAGGCCGGGGAACAGCGCGCACATCACGATGACGGCAATCGTGCCGCAGGTCGTGGCGATGACCGTTGTGATAAACATGGGCGGATAAATCTCCTTGAGCTTCATGCGGCACATCGGCAGCAGCATCAGGATGGCGCCGGAGTACGGCATGGAATCGAGCGTCGTCGCGGCGAAGCAGGCGATGCGGTGGATCGCGTTGACATTGAGCCCGAGATCGAGCAGCTTCGGTGCGATGAGCGGCAGAGAGATCAGCTGGCCGGTGGAGGAACCGCCGGTGAGCATGCACATGACGGCGACGACCACGGCGCAGATCAGCATCGGGGACATGTTGATGCTGGTAATGGCATTGAGCATGGTCGTGAACGCTTCCGTGTTGGTCACGACGCCGGCAAAGCCGCAGATGGCCGCGACCGTCAGCGACATGTGGATGGAGTCCGCCGCGCCAGTGCTGATGAGCTCGCGCAGGTTCTTCGCCTTGAGCTGCTTCCAGAACAGCAGGATGGACAAAACGGTGCTGCCGATCACGCAGATGTTGATGTTGATCTTCAGGATGTTGAAGGAAACAAAGAGCGCGACCAGCGGAATGAGCGCGATCCAGAAATTCGGCCGCGGCGTGTTCTTGTCATAGTGCGGATCGAGCGGGTGGAGCTCAAAATGCTCGCCCTTGGCCCGCGCCTTGTTGATGTAGATATTCATCAGGACGATGATGACGATGACTTCGACCGCCGCGCCGACAAGGCCGGGGACGAGCGCCACATCCGCCGCCGTGCCGAGGGCGGTCATGGCGGCGACGTTGGTCACCTGCGGGCTGCCGGGCATGGTCAGCGTAAACGTATAGGAAGCCGCGGCGAGCACGCCGAGGATAAAGCGCTTGGGAATGTCGCAATATTCAAAGATTGTAAGTGCGACCGGGTACATGAGCACGATGAACACACTGGCATTGATGCCGCCCATGCAGAGAATGATGCCGATGGCCACGATGACCGCAACCGCAATCACATTTTTCTTTGTGTTGCTGGCGCCGGGCCGCAGGAGCTTGCTCATGATCGTATCGGCGATGGAGAAGGCCGCGCCGCTCTCCGAATAGATCTTTGACTGAATGCTGCCGAACAGCAGCAGGAAGAAGAAGCTTTTGATCGGGACGAACATGCCGTTGACATAGGAGTCGAGCAGCGTGTCCATGAACGGGAGCACGTTAAATGCGATCACGACCGCCGCGCCCACGATCGAAGCAATATATACGGACCAGTCCTTGTAGCAAAGATAGATAACGACAAGGAAGCCGAGAATACAACCAACTACGCCCATAGGATGCTACCTTTCGTATTGATGTCGGTCTCTCCGCTTTCAGTGCGGCATGACCGGAGAAAGAGAAAACCGGTCATGCCACAAAAAAGAGGGGAGGATGGTCTGCGGATGATGCTGCGCAAATCAGGCCTGCGCGGCCTTCTCCTGCGCGGCTTTTTCTTCTGCAGCAACCTCTGCCAGCGTGCGTCTCTTGGGCTGGGGGATGGTGGTGTAGAAGACGACGGCAATGATGCAGGCGATGATGGCATAGATCATGGAGGCAGTGTAGCTGCCGCCAGTGGCCTTGACGAGCGCCGAGCTGATCTTCGGGCTGATGAAGGTGCAGATGATCATGTAGCCGAGCATGCAGATGCCGAAGATGCCGCCGGCATACTTGGAGCCATAGGTCTCCTGAACGGCGACCGGGTGGCAGCAGTTCGTCGCGCCGAAGCCGACCGCCAGCAGGACATAGGCAATGTAGAACATGGCCAGGCTGTGGGCAAACATCAGGCAGACCGAAGAGGCGATGGAGCAGATGCCGCAGATCGTATAGACCTTGCGGTAGCCGAGCTTGTCGATGAGCGCGCCCATGCCGAAACGGCCGATGACGTTGCAGATCGAGTAGATCGACACGCCGATGGTTGCCGCGTTGAGCGAGTAGCCCGCGTCCGAAATGAGAACGGAGAAGCGGGGGTAGCAGATGATGTACATGGTCGGGAACAGACCGTAGCCGAGGAACAGGTGCCAGTAGCCGCGGGTCCGGAACGCCTGGCCGGGCGTCAAGCTCTCGAGCTGCGTGGCTGCGAGCTTGGGATCGTCCGCCTTGGCTTTCCAGCCAGCCGGGGCATAGCCCACCGGGGCGCTCTTGAGACCGATGGCCGCGCAGATGCCGATGACGATGATCGCGCCGCCGACGATGTAGAGCGTGACGATGATGCCGATGCTGCCGATGAGCTTGACGATCAGGGGCGCGAGGAAGGTGGCGGAGCCGCCGTTAAAGGCCATGCACAGGCCGGAGGCAAAACCGCGCTTGTCGGGGTACCAGCCGGTCGCGCAGTAGGTGCTGCCGGTGTACGTGAAGCCGACGCCGAGACCCTGCAGGACGCTGAAGGTGATGTACAGCATCCAGGGGGAGCCGGAGGGGACCATGCCGGACAGCAGGAACGCGAGGCCCAGCAGGATGCAGCCGAGGATGAGCGTTTTCTTGGCGCCGATCTTGCCGAGCAGCCAGCCGCTGAGGATGTGGCCGGGCGTCTGCATGAAAGCCATATAGGTGGCGACGCCGGCAATGGCTTCCGTCGTCCAGCCGAAGTGCTTTGCCATCGGGGAGACGAAAACGGCCGCGGAGTTGACGATGCCGCACATGGCGAGCACGATCAGGGCACGCACCAGAATACCTGTGCGATTCGGTGTTTTGATTGCGTTGTCCATATCTTTCTCCTTATATCTTCATATTGTTCTGAGCGGATGTGTCAGTTGCAGGTCCAGCCGCCGTCGACCGCGACGACCTGGCCGGTCGTGTACGTGCAGCAGGGCGCGGCGAAGTAAACACACAAGCCGTCCATCTCGCCGAGGATGCCGTGGCGCTCTTTCGGGCAGCGGTCCTTGTGCAGCTGCACAAAAGCGTCGGAGTCGATGAACTTCTCGGTCAGCTCGGTCGGGAAGTAGCCCGGCGCGATGCAGTTGACGGTGATGTTGTACTTGCCCCAGTCGTTGGCCATGGCCTTGGTCATCATGTGCACGCCGCCCTTGGAAGCGCAGTACGGTGCGGTCCAGACGTTCTTTCTGGAGACGAAGCCGTGGATGGAAGAGACGTTGACGATGCGGCCATAGTTGTTGGGGATCATGGACAGGCGCGCGACGTCGCGGCAGAGATAGAACAGGCCGGTCAGGTCGGTATCGACCACGTGGGCCCACTGCTCATCGGTCATGGTCGCCGGGTCGCCGGAACCGCCGGTGCCGCCGGAGTTGACCAGAATGTCGATCTTGCCGAAGTGCGCAATGACGTCCTCCACGCACTTGGTGACGGACTTGGAGTCGCACAGGTCGAGGTAGTGGGGGTAAACCTCCACGCCGTACTCCGCGGCGATCTCCTTCGCGTTCTTCTCCAGGCGGTCGGTGCGGCGCGCCACAATGGCGACGTTGGCGCCGGCGTTGGCCATTGCCTTTGCAAACTGCAGGCCGAGGCCGGAGCTGCCGCCGGCAACCAGAGCGACCTGACCGGTCAGATCAAAAATGTTGTTTTTCATGGTATCGTCTCCTTTTTTTGAAATCGTTCAGAATCGTTTTTTCATATCTATGTGTCAGAATTCCCATGCGAGGGCGAACGCATCGCGGTTGGCCTCGAGCATGGTGCCGCCGCGCACAGCGTCGCCGGCATAGACGACGTGGTCAAAGTTCCGGTCAAACGCCGCGCGCGCGGCCAGATCCGGTCGGCTGCCCATCGCCAGAACGACGGCCTCGGCCTTCAGCTCGGTGCACTGGCCGGTGTGCGTGTCCCGCAGACGGATGCCGCCGTCGTCCACTGCGGCGATGGCCTGGCCGGTGCGGAACGTCACGCCGGCCTCCCGCAGCAATGGCAGGAGCTTGAACTTGGTGATGTAGTACACGGACGCGCCGATCTCATCGGCCATTTCCACGATCGTGACCTTGTTGTTCGCACACAGGAAGTGGGCCACTTCGAGCCCGACGTGTCCGCCGCCGATCACGGCGACTTCCCTGCCCTCGATCGCGCGGCGGCCGAGCAGAACATCCTCGATGCCGAACACGTTTTCGCGGTCAATGCCGGGAATGTCCGGCACGATCTGCTGCCCGCCCATGGTGACGAAGATACCGTAAGGATCGAGCCGCCGGAGCTCCGCCATGGTCGGCGCGTGATTCAGCTCTACCTGCACGCCAAGTGCGGCAAGCTGATTTTTCTGCGTCTCGATGTACTCGGCCACGAGCCCTTTGCACGGCGCTTTCGAGGCGAGCACGGCGCTGCCGCCGAGATAGGCGCGCCGCTCAAACAGAATCGGGCGGAAGCCGCGCTCGGCCAGGACGATGGCTGCCTGCATACCGGCAGGCCCGCCGCCGATCACCGGCACGCACCGGCCCGCGCCGTCGCGCCGCAGCGCCGTGAAGTTGTAGTCCCGCTCGCGGCCGAGCCGGGGATTGATGGCGCAGCGGATGCCGCGGTGGTTGACGACCTCCTTGTTGCAGCTCATACAGCCGATGCACTTGCGCAGGAGCGCTTCCTGACCGCCGCGTGCCTTGTTGACCCAGTCCGGATCGGCGAGCTGTGCCCGGGACACACCGGCGAAATCGCACACGCCCTCGCGCAGCAGCGCCTCGGCGGTCGCGGGATGCTTGATGACGTTGACCGCGATGACCGGGATCTGCACCGCCGCCTTGACGGCCAGCGCGTTCTCCTTTTTCCAGCCCTCGGAGAAGTAGCAGGGCTCGATGAAGGCGGCCGGATTTTCATAACCGCCGCTGCTGACGTTGATGCATGACACACCGTAGCCCTCGAGCAGCTTTGCGATCTCCACCGCGTCCGCTTTTTGCAGGCCATCGGGGATATAATCGCAGCCGTTGATGCGCACGCTGATCGGGAAATCGCGGCCGCACGCACAGTGGATGCCCTCAATGATCTCGCGGACGATGCGCATCCGGTTTTCGAGGCACCCGCCGTATTCATCGGTGCGCACATTGCTGTGCGGGCTGAGAAACTGGTGCAGCAGATAACCGTGCGCACAGTGGAGCTCCACGCCGTCGGCGTTGGCCTGCTGGGCATACACGGCGCCGGTGACAAATTTATCGACCATGCCGTGGATCTCCTCGCGCGTCATTTCGTGCGACACGCGGCCCGTGGCCGGATTCACGATCCCGCTCGCGGAGATGACCTGACGGCCGCCGTTGAACTGCGGCTTGCCCTCGCGGCCGGGGTGGAAGAGCTGGAAGAACACCTTGCAGTCGTAACGGTGCAGCGTGTCGGTCAGCAGCGCGAGGCGCTTGATGAACCGCGGCGCGTGGATCTGCAGCTGATGGGTCTCGGCGATGCCGTTTTCCCCGTCGACCGCGCAAAATTCGGTGATCAGCAGCCCGCAGCCACCGGCCGCCCGGGCCTTGTAGCAGGCGATGATCTCATCGGACGCCTCGCCGTTTTCTGCGGCAAGGCCGTTGCCCATGGCGGTCATCACGACGCGGTTTTTGATCCGCAGCCCGCCGATGTAACCGGGCGTAAACAGGTTTTCGTAGTTCATGGTTCCGTCCTTGTCGTCATGGAATCTTTCAAAGTGCCGCTGAGCAAATGCGGCTTTTTCTACCTTGGTTCGCATAATACCTGAAAGATAAAAATGTCACAATGTCACAGACGCTTAAAAAGAATACGGAATTTGTTCACGGCTGACAAAAAAGTAACATGCCCGCCGGAACGCTGCGCGAGACGCAGAGCGCCTCGCGCGTGGGACTGGAATCAGATGTAAAAGCACTTTTCGTAGGCGGCCTTCGTGGCGTCGGCCATAGTGCCGGCCTTGGTCGCGTCACCGACGACAACAACCTTGTCAAAGGCCGCGGCCAGCTTGTCCTCGTAGGCCTTGTCCGGCCGGTTGCCGAGCGCCATGACGACAATGTCGGCATCCACGCTGACGGTCTCGCCGCCGGGGAGCTGCTTGAGCGCGACGGTCCCCTCGCCGACGCCCGCGAGCGCGTGCTGCGTCAGGATCTCGACGCCGTTTTCCTGCAGCAGCGACAGGAGCTTATACTTCGCCGTGCGATAGATGGACGTGCCGACTTCCTTCTGCATCTCGACGACCGTGACCCGATTGTCCGCACACAGATAGTGCGCAACCTCGAGGCCGACATGTCCGCCGCCGATCACGGCGATCTTTTTGCCAGCAAACCGTACCTTGCCGAGCAGGACATCTTCAATATAATAAACGTTGTCGCGATCAGCGCCGGGGACCGGGGGAACGATCTGGTTGCCGCCGCAGGCGACCACGACGCAATACGGCTCGAGCGTCTGAATGCGCGCGACCGTGCCCGGCGTGTTGAGGTGCACCTCGACGCCGTATTCCCGCATCTCGGCGATCTGCGTGTCCACGAATTCCTGCGCCATGTGCTTGCACGGCGCCTTGGAAGCGAGGATGGCGCTGCCGCCGAGCGTGCCGCTCGCTTCAAAAATAACCGGCTCGAAGCCGCGCTTTTTCATCAGCAGGGCAGCCTGCATACCGGCCGGTCCGCCGCCGACAACAGCCACCTTGCGGCCATTGCCGTTTTTCACGAGCTTGTCATCGCCGAATGTGACCTCGTGGCCGGCAATGGGGTTGAGCGCACAGTGCAGCGTGCGCCCGGCAACGACGGACTTGTTGCAGTTCATGCAGCCGAGGCACTTGCGGATAAGATCCTCGCGCCCGGCCATGGTCTTCTGCACAAGATAGGGGTCGGCAATGTGCATGCGGGACATGCCGACGAAGTCGCTCACGCCCTCCTCCAGGAGCTGCTCGGCAAACTGCGGATGCTTGACGGTGTTGACCGCGATGACCGGGACGCTGACCTGGCTCTTGATGGCCTTGACAAAGCCGCTTCTCCAGCCCTCGGAGCTGTAGCAGGGCTCGATCATGGTCGCCGCGCTCGCGTACACGCCGCAACTGACGTTGAAGTAATCGACATACGGCTCCAGGTACTTGGCGATCTCGACGCAGGCATCCTGGTCGTTGCCGCCCTCGACGAAGTCGTTGCCGTTGATGCGCGCGCCGACAACGAAGCCGGGCTCGACAACCTCGCGGATGCCCTGAAGGATACGCACGAGGAAGCGGCAGCGGTTTTCCATGGAGCCGCCGTATTCGTCGGTGCGTTTGTTCGTGTAGGGGCTCATAAACTGCTGCAGCAGGTAGCCATGCGCGCCGTGGATCTCCACGCCGTCGGCGCCGGCGGCCTGCGCATTGAGCGCGGCCTGAATGAAGAGACCGACCAGACGGTCGATGTCCTCGATGGTCATCTCGCGCGGCAGGATCGTGTCGCGGCCGACCACACTATTGAGCTCTACGCTCGGCGCCATGGCCTGACGGCCGCCGTTGATTGCCGGGGGGGCTTCACGTCCGCCGTGGTGCAGCTGGACGAAGATCTTGGCGCCGTGGCGGTGCACGGCGTCACAGATGCGCTCAAAGCTCGCGATCTGGCGTGCATCCCAGATGCCGAGCTGAATGCGGTTGCAGTGACCGCTGTCCGGATCGACCGACGTGAACTCCGGGATGATGAGGCCGCAGCCGCCCTTAGCGCGCTCCTCATAGAACCGGACCTGCTCCAGCGTGGAGCAGCCGTTCCAATCGCCGAGCATCGTGCCCATGGCCGTCATGACCACGCGGTTGCGCAGCTCAAGCCGGCCGATGGTTCCCTTTTCAAATAATTTTTCGTAATGCATAAGCAGCAAACCTCAACTTTCAACTTTCTGCGTTTCTGCCGTCCGGTGCTCACCCGTGCGGCAAGAGAGGTAGAAAAAACGCATTTGGCTCATATCAACTTTGCTGCCCTCATTGTATCTGCGCCGTGCGACTGTGCCTATGTCATGCGTGAAAAAAATAGCAAGCAAAACCATGCACGATGCACAATGTGCGCACGCGCAAGCCCGCCGGGTTCCGCGCCAGGAAAATGCCGCTGTCGAAAGTGACAAAAACGCCGCGAATTTTGTTCACAATGCACTTGCCGAATGGTGGGTATTCCATATATAATGTTCTTGTTAATTTGCTGACATTTGCTGCAAAAAGGAGGCGCCGTATGCTGTTTTCAGAACTTGCCAAGCGGGTGGCAGAAAAATATCCGGAGGTCAAAACGGTCTACCCCATGGACTGCGAACTGAGCAACGTGGAGCTGTATGACCCGAGCGGGGCGGTCCCGCCGGTCGACACGCTCAGCATTTACACCGCCCGGCAGATCAGCGAAGACATGACGCTGCCGCTCTGCTTTGTGTGCGCGGGCGCGCCCGATCAGGCGGCGCACGACAAGATCGCCTACAGTGACAGCAACTACATCATCATCCCGCAGGTCTCGGCCGTGGATGTGGTGTATTACATCATGTCGCTCTTCGGCGACTCCTTCAAGCAGCAGAAGCTGTACTCCAACCTGATCTATATGCTGCTCAACGGCGCGGATCTGACGTCGGTGTTCTGCGAATTTTCCAAGGGCACCGGCTCGCAGCTGCTGGCCATCGACATTTCCGGCAAGGTGCTGGCCTATTCCAAGCCGTTCATGGTCAATCACCCGCACTGGATCCACAGCATCGAGGTCGGCTATCTGGATAACTACCTGATCGAGTACATCCTCTCGTACCGGGTCAAGCATAAGATGGACATGTCGCCCAACACGTTCGTGCTGTTCTGCAACCGGCTGCAAATGTACATCAAGGTCATCCGCGTCATTGCCGACAATGAGATCATCGGCTACGTGTTCATGGGCAATTACACCGGGGAGTTCCCGTGGTTCAGCGACAAGCTGATGCACCTGCTGGCCAAAAACCTGCACTCCACCCTGCTCGGCAGCCGCAGCTACAGCACCTACCGCTTCAACATGCACCAGAGCGTGCTCAGCGACATCATCGATGGCGCCAGCGAGGAGGAGACGATCCAGCGCATCAACGCCGCCAAGCTGACCTTCCCGCCGAATATGCGCGCGGTCGTGCTCAAGCCGAGCTATTTCAGGGGCAACGAATATCTTTACGATGTGCTGATGCCGCGCGTCGCGGAGATCCTGCCGGCCTCGCCGCGCGTGCATAAGAAAAACGCGATCGTCACATTCGTCGGCGTGGACAATGCGGGCGCGCTCCCGGAGGAGACGCGCACGGCCATTGAGACCCTCGCGGCCGACGGGCAGGTCCTCGTCGGCGTGAGCAATCTGTTCCACAAACCGTCGAAGCTCTACGTTTACTATCAGCAGGCGCTGCAGGCCATGTCCTTTTCGCGGCGGCTGTCGAACACCGGCGGCGTGTTCTTCTTCTCGGACTATGCGTTTTACATCATGCTCGACCGTATGGAGGACAAGCCGCTGCTTGAGCAGTGCCGCCCTCCGGTGCTCGCCAGCCTGGAAGCCTACGACGCGGGCAAGAACACCGAGCTGTACGAAACGCTGAAGATCTACACCAAAACCGGCTTCAGCAAAAACCACACGGCCGAGCTCATGTTCATGCACCGCAACACGGTCAATTACCGCATCCAGCAGATCGAAAATCTGTTCTCCGTGGATTTTTCGGACCCGTCGCTGCTGTTCAAGCTGCAGTATTCCTTTTACATCGACGCGTTTTTGAAAAACCGCTATTCCGATCTCGCGGCGCTGCCCGAAAAACCGACAGGCGAATGACTCCGACGACGCGGGCGCGGCAGTTTTGCCGCGCCCGCGCCCGTTTTCTTCGGCCGGAATACAGAAAAGAGCACCTCCCGGGTGGGAGGTGCTCCTGTTCTTTATGCGGATGTGGCTCTGCTCAGTCGTCGTAGCCCTCGAGTGCCTTGAACTCGGCGTCGAGCTCTTCGTCCTTGCGCAGGTCGGCCTCGATGCGCGCGAAGCGGTCGCGCAGCATCTGGTGGGTGTGCACGTGCGGGTGCACGTAGAGCTGCTCGTCCTCCATGGCGCGGAACAGACGCGGGCCGACAAAGCGGGGGTTGTAGCCCTGGTTCTTGATGCGGCCTTCAAAATTGGCCTTGTAGTCCTGATAGTCGCTGGTCGCGTAGAAGGGATCATACGGCTTCTGGAACTTCTCGGGGCGGCGCTTCTCGCTGTCCCAGATCGTGGTGTTGACGTATTCCGGGCAGAACGCGGTCACGCCAATGTACGGCGCGTAGTTGACGGCATAGTCCTTTACGCTCTCGGCAAGGCTCATTGCCGCGTGCTTGGACGCGGTGTAGGCCGACTGGATGCGCATGCCGGGCTGCAGACCGCCGATGGAGACGGTGAACAGGAAGTAGGCGTCGGTGCCCTGCTTTTTCATGATGGGCAGCACTTCCGTGACGTAGTAGGCCATGCCGAGGAAGTTGACGCTGGTGATCCAGTCCCAGTCCTGGGCAGGGATGTTGCCCAGCGTGCCAGCGCCGGCAACACCGGCGTTGCTGAAGAACACATCGATGCGCTCAAACTCCGCCATGATGCGCTCAACGCTCATGCGGACCTGCTCGTACTCGGACACGTCCACGGTGATCGTGACGACTTTGGGCGCACCCAGCGCTTCACATTCCTTCTTGACCTCCTGCAGCCGGTCGCCTTCGATGTCGATCAGCACAAGATTCATGCCGCGGCGTGCGGCCTCCAGTGCGAAGGCTTCGCCGATGCCGTTGGCAGCGCCGGTGATGCCAGCCACTTTTCCAGCAAATTCTTTCATTGTAGTTACCTCCGTTTGTTTAGGATGATCTTTTGAAAAATCGTCTTTCTTACTGTGACATTATCATAACACATGCGTATCGTTATTTCTTTAGCAAATGTAACAAGAACTGCCGCCGTGACTGTGCATGCAAGACAATTTCGCCCCAGGGGGCAGTTTTGCGCATAGGGTTTCTGATAATGTACAATAAGGTGCGCAAATTGAAAATCGCATAAAAGAAGACATAGCATGCAGGCTCTGGTAGAATGAAGTCACGACACACCATTCTGAAAGGAGACAGCAAACTATGTCCGAGAAAATTGTACAGCTAAACGAGGAAGTAA